>Ga0209013_10000763_pt1 | contig 29363 bp, 21 predicted proteins | sample Cruoilmetagenom2_FD_187291 | JGI IMG/M metagenome (GOLD analysis project Ga0209013, IMG submission 187291) | Oil polluted marine microbial communities from Coal Oil Point, Santa Barbara, California, USA - Sample 2 (SPAdes) (version 2) | ecosystem: Environmental > Aquatic > Marine > Oil seeps ...
TCATTATTTTTCACCCTTTTGTTTCCCAAGATTAAGTAAGGGGAGGAAATTTTTCTGATCCGCATCAATGATATATTTATCTCCGAGTTTAGGGAGAAGACCTTTCAGAGTTTCAAGATAGAGTCGTCTTCGGGTCACATCCTTGGCCTTTGCATACTCTGCATAAAGCGCCTTAAATCTGGAAGCATCACCCTTGGCCCGGTTGATCCTGTCCAGTGCGTACCCTTCGGCGGCCTTAATGGTTCTTTCAGCTTCACCCCTGGCTGTTGGAATGGCTTTGTTATAATCTTCTTTGGCCTGATAGATCATTTTTTCTTTTTCCTGAATTGCCTGATTCACTTCGTTGAATGATGGTTGAACCGGATCGGGAACATTGGTCTTCTTCATTTCGATGGTCACAATACTGATTCCGGATTCAGCGTTATCCATCTCCGCCTGCAAAACGTTTCTGGCTTCGATGGCAATCTCTTCCCGCTTGCTGATCACTTCATTGATGCTTCTATCGCCCACCACCAGACGCATGGCCGCCTCGGACATATCAATGAGCAGTTTTCGAATATCATGAACCTTAAACAGAAAATTGTAAGGGTCTTTTATCCGGTACTGAACAATCCACGGAACTACGGCCACATTTAAATCTCCGGTCAGCATGAGGGCAACCGCAGCACTCTCACCGCCGGAATAGGAGCTTTTCCGCGAATCTCCCCGGACAGAACGGAAACCGAATTCTTCTTTATAGACATGTCGGACCTTGACTTTTGTCACCTTTTCAATTCCGGACGGCATCTTGAAATTAAGGCCGGGTTGACTGGTTCGAACATATTTCCCGAATCGCTGGACCACGCCCACCTCATCCACTGCAACCGTGTAGAATGTCGAAGATCCAAAAAATAAAAGGAGGAAAATAAGAATTAATAGGGGGCCGCCCGGCAATTTTAACTTTTTAAATTTTTCGACCAGCTCATCCATTTTTGGAGGAACCATGCCTCCTTCTTTATGTTCTTGCTGCTTTTTAAGTTTTTCCCAATCCCAGTTCATAAATTTAATTCCTGTCTATTTTGGTTTTCAAAATACCTAATTTTTTAATCCGACCCGTTAATGTAAGTTGCCACGGCTTTCAAGTCAAGTAAAAAGCAAAATTTGCATGTTAAACATCTCACGATCATATTCGATAACTCTTTAAATTTTCTATAAAAGCAACATTAAATCGACAAACCAATATGATCCATGGCATGCGTAAAACCGACTTTTTGTGGACCCGCCTCAATTGTTTCTTGACAATCCAATGAATCACTTTGTACTTCCTTTATTATGGTAAAAAGAAAAAATACTCCGGGAATTGGACACATCGGAGATATTATCAACCATGTTTTGAAAACCTGTCGCCGTGATGGTGACGGAGATCTTGCTCAGATTTGGAGCCTGTGGGACACCGCGGTGGGAGATGCCATCGCAAAAAATACGAAACCGGAAGCCTTTAAGGGAAAGCTTTTACTGGTCAATGTCAACAGTTCAGCGTGGATGCATCAGCTCCGATTTTTGAAAAAGGATATGATCGATAAGATCAACACCGCATTGGGAAAAGAGCTGGTTCAAGACATAAAATTCAAGATCGGACCGGTATAAAAATGAAATCTTTGACCGCTGATTCCTTCTTTAACAGCCGCATCCAGGTTAAGCAGCACCGGTCCGGATACCGTTTTTCCATAGATGCCGTTCTACTGGCCTCGCATGCCAAACCGGGTCCGGAAGATACGGTCCTCGATTTAGGAACTGGCTGTGGTATTATTCCCATGATACTGGCCTACCGCAATCCCGGAATTGAAGTATACGGAATTGAAGTGCAAACGGATCTTGCCGATATTGCCGCCCTCAATATCACAGAAAATGGTTTGGACGATCAAATTGCCGTTCTGTGTATGGATATGAAAACACTGAACCTCGAAACGACTTCCGAGCCTGTGGATCTGGTTGTGAGTAATCCTCCTTTCAGGAAAGCGGAATCCGGAAGGATTAATCCGAATCGGCAACGGGCCGTTGCCCGACATGAAATTAAGGCCACACTGTATGACGTGGTTGAAACGGGCCGTCGTATGTTGCGAACCGGAGGACGATTTGTAATGGTGTACTTGGCGGAGCGCATGACCGACATTCTCACACAAATGCGGACTGCCGGAATAGAACCGAAGTCTATACGCACGATACATTCAGGAATAGAAACATCGGCAAAGCTGGTTCTGGTGGAGGGGAAAAAGGGGGGGCGTGCAGGAATCAAGATCGGCCCGCCACTGATCATTTACCGAAAAACCGGCGCATATACAGATGAGGTTGAGAAAATGTTTATGCCTTAAAACCGTCATTACTGCACGTAGTTTCAGGGCTTGGGGGTCGAATCTATTGTGCAATCTTTCATCAACCTTGAACCCCTGATCCTTGAACGGTTACAAGCAGCCTTACCGATCGAGTCTGTTCATCACCTGGCCGGCAATGACCTTGGGGAAAAAATAGGTCGCTTTTCGAGGCATAATCAGGCCTGCTTCGGCAATATCGCGTACCTGCTGAATTTTTGTTGGATTAAGAATAAAGGCCATGTCGTGTCTTCCGGCGGCAACGGCATCAATTGCCTCTTCAGCAACGCTTGAGTAGGCGATCAGTTTCTCATTATCGAGCCTGGCTTGATCAAAACCCAAAATCTCCATAAAAATGAGCCGGGTCAGCACCGTTACATCAATATTTCTGATCACTTCCGGCAATTCATCGCCAAACATTTGCTCCATAACGCCCGGTTTAAGGGTCAACAGGTTAAGCTCCGAACAATCTTTCATGAAAACTCCGATACAATTTTTCGAAGTATTCGATTGAAGAATTGAAATAAATTGTGTCACGCCCTCTTTGTGATGACCGTCTTTGTAAGGAATTGCTATAATGTCAAAATAATCCTTTGCGTTATCGACAAACGATGCCCTTGCTTCAGCAGGAATCTGATTGAGCATCCGATGCGCGGGAAGAATAACAAGCCCTGGATCTTCCATGCTGCAAAGGTACATCATGACGTAATTGGTTGGATAACCGCCATTTAAATCAGGATTGCCGGCTGATCGCCAATTCCTGTAGTTCAGCGCAGTTTCATAACGATGATGTCCATCTGCAATAAATATCACTTTGTTTTCAAGGACTTCGGAAACATGCCGATGAAAAGAACCATCGGGGATTCGCCACAGCCGGTGTTTCTGCCCGATGTTATCGATAAAAACATGATCCGGCGTTCTTTCAAGGGTTATATCTTTTAATCGATCAAGAATACTGTTTTCATCATCGGAATACAAAGAAAATATGGGACTGAAATTGGCATGGCATGCTTTCATCAGCTCAAGCCTTTCCGATTTTATGTTGGAGAAAGTCTTTTCGTGGGGCAGTACAATGCCCTTTTCAAAGGGCTCAAGGCGGATCAGGGCGATCAAACCGTAACGTGTCACCCATTTATTTTCAAAGAAGAATTCCATCGATGTCAGATAAAACGCCGGTTCTTTGTCCATCTCGATGATATCTTCCGAAAGCCAATTGTTAAAGCAGTCTGCCGATCTTGTATAGCGATTGTTTGTGGGTGTATCGTTTTCGGTTGTTTTGCCCAGTGTCAGCCGGATGATGTTCTGGGGGTGATTTTCATGAAACTCATTCTGTTCCTGCTTTGAGATAACATCAAAGGGAGGGGCAACAACATCTGCCAAATTATTTATCTTATCGGTATTATATAGGATTCCCCTGAAAGGGATGATCTCGGCCATGTTTAAAATTTCCTTTTTTACAGGTAAGTTATGGGTAATATTTTTCAACAAAACGAACTGATACTATAAAGAAACATCTTGTTCAAGTGATAAAATTGACGGATCGACAAAAAGGACATTTTCAATTTTTTACGATGGCGCCTGCAGTTGGATATAACCTTGTAAACTTTATTTTTTCCGATGCCACCAATTAAACCGGCGTCTAAAAAGCCTGTTGTTATTTCGTTCCATATAAAATAAGATCATTGACAGGGCATATCAAAAAAGTATATTGAACCAACCGGTATTTCAGCGGATGAGAATGATGGAGAGGTGGCCGAGCGGCTTAAGGCCCCGCTCTCGAAAAGCGGTATCCTGTCAAAAACGGGATCGTGGGTTCAAATCCCACCCTCTCCGCCATAAAATAGCATCTAAATGATCCTTGCCCCCAATATTTTCGGAGAGATGTCCGAGCTGGCCGAAGGAGCACGACTGGAAATCGTGTGTGCTGTCAAAAGCGGCACCGAGGGTTCGAATCCCTCTCTCTCCGCCATTTAAATATCAGATACAACATTAAGGTTCGCATCCATATTAGGAATTTTCCATGTCCTATCTCGTGCTTGCACGTAAATATCGCCCTCAAACCCTTGAAGAGGTTGTCAAGCAGGACCACATTACACGGACGTTGACAAACGCTATTTCAGCCGGCCGTGTGGCCCATGCAATCCTGTTTTCAGGGCCAAGAGGGACCGGAAAAACAACGGTTGGCCGTATATTGGCCAAGGCCATGAATTGTAAAGACGGTCCTGTCCCCGTTCCATGCAACCAATGCAGTTCCTGCAAGGAAATCACCGCAGGGAATGCCGCAGATGTTTTCGAGATTGACGGCGCCTCAAACAACAGCGTTGATCAGATCAGAGAACTTCGTGGAAACGTCAAGTACATGCCTGCCCACAGCCTCTACAAAATATATATTATCGATGAAGTTCACATGCTCAGCATCGCAGCCTTTAATGCGCTTCTAAAAACCCTCGAAGAACCACCGTCCCATGTTATGTTCATTTTTGCCACTACGGAGCCTCGCAAGATTCCCATAACCATTCTTTCCAGGTGCCAGCGGCATGATTTCAGGCGCATTGATGTTGAGTCGATTTCCAAACATATGGAAAAGATCTGCAAGAAAGAAGGTGTTGAGATAGATCCCCAGAGCTTTGGGTTAATTGCTCGGGGAGCAAACGGAAGCATGAGAGACGGTCTAAGTCTTTTGGATCAAGTCATATCATGCACCAAAGGAACGATTTCACATGACCAGGTCCTCGACATATTAGGGGTTGTCGATAGAGAAATTATTTTTAAAATTTCAGGCGCTGTGTTCCGGGGAGATATCGCGGAGATTCTAGACATTCTGGATGAGGTTTACAGCGCGGGCCATGATATGAAAAAACTGTATGCAGACCTGATTGAACATTTCAGGAATTTGTTGATCGTAAAGATGGGGGAAAAAAACCGTAAACTGGTGGATATTCCGGCCCATGAAATAGACTTAATCCTGGATCAGGTAAAGAAGGTCCCAACAATTTTTTTAAACCAGATTTTTGATCTCCTGTTTAAAGAAGAGATTACCATAGAGCATTCATCGCATCCAAGGCTTGCCATAGAAACGGTTTTTATTCGGATACTTCAGACAAAACCGGCGCTACCCATCGATGTTCTTATTGCAAAGCTCGATAATCTTAAAAAAGATATGTTTGAAATCCAAACCGACGTTGTCGTCACTGAAAACAGCCCTACACCCCAGGATGAGAGGAAAGATTCACAATCAATATTAAACAGGACAACAGGGATAGCAGAATCCCTTGATACCTTTGCTTCGTCACCGGAAACACCGGTTGATAAGGATGGGGATGTTAAGGGCACATGGAAAAGACTTTTATCGATCATTTCAGAAGAACATCCGTCTCTCGCAGCCAATCTGAAGAACTCCATGATAAAAAAACTGGCCGACAATCGCATTGAAATCGAAGTTAACGGAAGCCATTTTAATATAAATATGATCCTGCGGGATAAAAATGAAGCGATTATCAAAAAAGTATGCGGCGATTTTTTCGGCAAAGAGATGGATGTCGTTATTGTACCCAAAAAGATACAAGACCTGGAACATCAGAAAAAGAAAAGCCAGGCGGGCCGTTTGAAACAGGAGGCTTTAAGCCAACCGCTGGTTACCGATGCTTTAGAAATTTTCAACGGCAACGTTGTTGATGTTAAAATTTTATAGGAGGTATTTCAATGAAAGGCATGGGAAAGATGATGAAGCAAGCCCAGCAGCTTCAATCTAAAATGCTGAAATTACAAGAGGAATTGGCTGAAAAAACGATTGAAACGACTTCAGGCGGTGGAATGGTAAAGGTTGTCGCCAACGGCAAACAACAAGTGGTATCCATTCAGATCGAAAAGGAAGTTGTTGACCCGGATGATTTGGAAATGCTTCAGGATTTGATACTGGCAGCAATAAATGACGCTTTAATAAAATCCCAGGAAATGGTCTCCGGAGAGATGAGCAAACTTACCGGAGGTATGAATATACCGGGGTTAATGTAGATACTTCAGGTTTGAAAGTAATCGCTATGAGTTATTATCCAGAATCTATTCGGAAATTGATAAAAAATCTCTCCAGACTTCCGGGAATCGGAGAAAAAACTGCCGATCGACTTGCGATGCATATACTCCGGGCGCCGCAGAGAGAGACGGATCATCTTGTCCACAGCATTATGGAAGTCAAAGAAAAAATAAAATTGTGCGCCATGTGTTTTTCACTCAGTGACGCTGAATTTTGCAATATTTGCAGGGACAGGAATAGAAATTTCGCCATTTTATGTGTGGTGGAGCAGCCGGCCGATATGGTGGCCATTGAAAAATCGGGGGCGTTTACGGGACTGTACCACATCCTGGAAGGCGCGCTCTCTCCAATGGACGGTGTGGGACCGGATAAAATCAGGATTAAAGAACTTATCTCAAGAATCGCCCAAGGAAAACTCCAGGAGGTTGTTCTTGCCACTAGTACAAGTATCGAGGGCGAGTCCACCGCCGCTTACATTGCAGAACGTTTGGGGAGTTATCCGGTTAAAGTGACGCGAATTGCGTCCGGTGTCCCCATGGGCGGTGACCTGAAATATGTTGATCAAGTTACCCTAAAAACGGCCATGAAGAGCCGGCATCCGATATAACGACATGAAAACCAAGGACATTTTCAAATGTCAGCAATGCGGCGATTGCTGCAAAGGATTCGGAGGAACTTTTGTAACCGAAAAAGAGATTGAAAAGATTGCCGCCCGTGTCGATACAGATCCCAAGACGTTTGTTGAGAAATACTGTCAGGTTTCGGGGGGGAAGCCGCTTCTGGGCCAGGGCAAAGATAAGTACTGCATATTCTGGGAAGGACTATGCTCCATTCATCCGGTTAAACCCCGGATGTGTAAAAATTGGCCGTTTTTGAAAAGTGTACTGGTTGATATAAATAACTGGCACATCATGGCCTCCCTATGTCCGGGTATTCGAACGGATGTGCCTGACAGCACCATCAAAGCGCATGTCGCCCAGGAACTTTCAAAAAACTCATGAGGACTTCCAGCGTTTTACATCCAAAAGTTTGTAAATATTATTCCCCTCCCTGTCAGAGAGAATCTTGCGGAGAATATTTTGTTCTTCGAGATCTTTCAGGCCTTCAAGCAACAACGCTTCGTCACCGTTCCACATGCTGGAAAGATTCTTCGTAGAGATTGCCATGTCATTGTCCGAGAGGTTGCAACATATCAAATATACTGAAACCGTCTCCACAGAAAGGCTGATATCGAAAATTTTCTGGTTCATGGCCGGAGTCTGATTTTGCGAATCCATATAAGCGCCTCGATTTTGGTCATGGAGGTTAACGTAAATGAATATAATCACATCGAATAAAAAATCAACAAAAAGGATGATATGATAGGAATATTCGATTCAGGAATTGGCGGCCTTACCGTTGTCAAATCTCTAATGGAGGAACTCCCCGGTTATAACATGATCTATTTTGGCGATACCGCCCGTACGCCTTATGGGAGCAAGAGTCCTGAAACCGTGGTCAGGTACGCACTGGAAAATACCGACTTTCTCCTTAAACAAGGCGCAAAACTCATCGTAATGGCCTGCAATACAGCTTCAAGTGTGGCAGCCGACCGTGTTGCTGAAAATTACGATATTCCGATATTTGAGGTCGTTACGCCGGCGACGGAACAAGCGGTTAAAATTTCCAATACGTTGACAATTGGGGTTATCGGAACACGCGCCACCGTCAAGAGCGGCATCTATGAACATAAAATCATGGCTTTAAAGCCGGATGCAAAAGTCTATTCAGCGGCCTGCCCGTTGCTGGTTCCCTTGGTGGAAGAGGGTTGGATGAAGAAACCCGAAACAGTGATGATCATAAAAAAATATCTGCATCCATTAAAAGTCAGGCAGATAGATACGCTGATTTTAGGATGCACGCATTATCCCCTTTTAAAAGACAAAATCCAAAGAAAAATCGGAAAAAGGGTCCATATCATAGACTCTTCAATCGCCATTGCCGAAAACGTAAAATTCTTTTTGGATACCCATCCTGAAGTTGACAAGCAACTGAGCAAAAACAACGCGTTCAGACTCTTTGTATCAGATATCACCGAACAGTTTGAGAAGACAGCTCGAGCTACGCTAAAAAGAAATGTACACCTCGAGCATGTAGAATTATAAATGAAACTCCCTGCTCTGAAGGGCGGGGTTTTTCGGTTCGAATCGACTAGAATCTAAATCCTATGGTAAAATGGAATCTCCCGGCGCTTTCATTATCTTTTCTATTCAGTTTGTGTCCGTAATAAGCCCCCATGGGACCGATTGGTGTGATATAATGCAGTCCAACCCCCACTGAAGAGCGAAACCCATCCGAACCGGCTTCGACAACGGCGTTTCTGACGCTGCCGATATCGTAAAAGAAGGAAAACTCAAAATTAGATCCCAGATCAATCCTTGTCTCAATATTACCCAGGATCGCAGTTAACCCGCCAACGCCCTTCCCGGCCGAGTCAAATCGAAGCAGGTTTTCGTCAAATCCCCGAACAGTGGACGTACCGCCCAGGAAAAAAAGCTGGTCCGGCGCAACAAGGCTATCATCCCCAAAAGGCGTAATATCCCCCACCCGTCCCCGCAGAGCAAATGTCAGCTTTTCTATGGGTGTATAATATTTCCGGACTTCGAAACGATATCTAAAAAAATCATCCAGAGAATTATTGATGCCGTTAGAAAAATCCAGAAGTAAAGAAGAAAACACACCCTTCCTGGGACGGATATAGGAATCCATTGAATTATAAACAAGAGAGGGACTTATGGTTAGAATTTCTCTGGGCTCAAATCGATCTTCTTCATCCATCAAAATGGGTTCCCAATCGCGCGGGTAGTCCTTCTTATACGAATAAACAAAAGAAAGGTCGGCGTTAAATTTCTGTAAGAATCTGCGGCTGAATGATAATGAAACACCCCGTTCTCTGGTTCCGAAATTTGTGTTGAACTCTTCCCTTTTTTCACCAAAAACAGTTAGTGCCGACTTGATTCGGGTTCCCAAAAATCTGGGTTCCGCGATCCCCAGGTCTCCCCGGTAACCGATTTGGCTAATTTCCGTACTGGCCCAAACACTTTTGTTTAATCCAAAAAGGTTGTTGTCACCGGTCAGGATGTTTCCGTAGAATCCCCTTTCGGTGTCATACCCTCCGCCGGTTTGAATATAGTAAGGCTTTTTCTCCTCCAATTCTACAAGGAGATTTACAATATCTTCCTTTTCCTTTAATCCGTAAGTGCTAAAACGTACCGAGTCGAAGGCTTCGATATCACGGATATTGCGTTGAGATTTCAAAAATTTTTTCAGCGAAAACGGCGCTCCTGGATCGAGTTTAAGCTCATGGTCTATGACGCGTCTTTGGGTTAGGAAATTACCGATACAAGCAACTTGCCCCATTCTAACAAGAGGTCCTTCGTCAACCTCATACGTTACAGCAGCTTCGGTATTGTTCTCGCTGATAAGAGCGTCCCCCTTTATCTTGACATGGGGGTATCCCTTCTCGGAAATCAGAGAAGACAGCGTGTTTTCATCACTGCGAATCATATAGTTTCGGAAAACAGATCCTTTTTTCAAAGTGATGGCCTCCAGCGCCTGAGATTCTGACAGCACGCTCAGCCCATGTATTGCTAAAGACCGTACGTGTGTCTGAATCCCCTCTTCAATCCCGATGGTGATGTCCATATTCTGTTTTTTATCTTTAATGTCTTTACTCGATTTTACTTCATCTTTGACCACCGTATCCATATATCCCTGTTTGAGATAAAGAGATGTTATGGCACGTTTATCCTCTTCCAAGGTTTCCTGAACAAATGCTCCGTTTGCGATAATCCCCGGAGTTCGGGTCAACGTCTGTTTTTTGATCTTTTTTGAATCAATCACAGAATTTCCTTTAAAATTGACGGAATTTACAATGTATGGCGGCCCCTCTTCAATCAACAGGCGAACGTTACGCACCGGTCGACCGGTTTCTTGTTTTCTATCAGACAGCATCTCTATCCGGCAGTCCCTATATCCTGCATCAAGATAACGATTCTTTATTTTACGAATACTTTTTCTCAGACCCAAATCCTCTTTATTTCCTTCCTTAAACAGGATTAGATCTTTTTTCAGCGTAAAATCCCAAAACGCTTTGTTGCCTTGAAATTGAATGTCATATCTGGGACCTTCATCGATGCGTATCAAAAGAGCAACATTTTGAGTCTTGGCATCTTTCTTGACAACAGAGTCCACGACAACATCCGGATACCCTTTTTTCCGATAAAAACGGATAAGATTTTGAATGTCTTTGTCAAATTCGTTTTTCTTAAAACGCCTCAGGAAATCGGGTATCACCCAAGATTTAAAAGTTTTGATCCGCAATTTAAGACGCGTATTTGAAAAAGCCCGGTTTCCTTTGATTTCAAAACGCCGGATGTGAAAAAAATCACCCTTGTCGATATGGATGTAAACTACAAAATTTCCGTCAGCAGAATCTTCCGCAGCCTTTAGATCAACAACCGGCGCAATGTAACCCTCTTTCTTGAAAAGCCGGATAATGGCATCCCCTTTGTTGGAAAATTTTTCAGGATCATATATATCTCCTGGACGGAGCTGTATGGCATCGAGGATTTCTCGTTCCAACAGAGGGAATCCACCGCTGACTTTAATATCTTTGACTCGGGGATAGGGGGTTACTTGAAAACGAAGGACCAGTTGTTCTGCTCCCTGCTCTGATTCAGAAACATGGATTGCTTTGAATATATTCGACGATTTCAAAGCTTCAAGGGAATTTTCGAACCGTTTCGTCGAAAACAGCTCTCCTTCCTCGATAAAAATCAGATTCTTTGCCAAATCAGCCCATGGGCTCACATCCCCTCTGATCCCCTGGACATCGACAATAATTTTTGACACCATCGGTCCGGGTTCATTGGTTCTCTCCTTCTGGAAAGATGGGGCGTTTCCGGCAAAGCACGCCAGTAGAATCCACATCCATGCAGCTATTTTTATCCAGTCTTTCCGCCTCCGTTGGGTCATATGAATAGATCTTTTTTATCGAAATTCAAGTCTGAATTGAAGCCCGCCGCCAAAATTCCCCTCGGTGTCCTGAAAAGTGTTCATCAACAGTTTTTCTAGAAATTTATACTCGGTGATCACTTGCTGAATGATCTTCGCATTTTTAGCCCGCATGCCGTATTTGACCGTTACCCTTCGGGAGAGCTCCTTGCCCACAGTAATTTTTACCTCATCTGATACATCGGCCTCTTCTGCTTCACGATATTCCAGTTCGACCACATCCAGACCGGTGTTATCCTTGATTTGTTTTTGAACTTTTTCCGCAAGAATATCGCCGAGCATCTGTCTTGGAGACAGGGACGAACCGCCTTCTCCTGCAATCAGTTCCCGTGTTGTTTTCCCGGTTATCAACAAAGAGAGAATGTCCTCTTCGGTTTCCGACGGATCTGAAGAAAAATTAAGCTTAAGATTGTCCGGTGTGCCGGAGACATTCAAAAATACGGTCCATTCCCGGATCACTACTTCACTTTGCACATCGATGGCGGGCTCAATTTTATACGGGTTAATAAAATCAAAGACACCTCGTTTGACATTGAATTCTTTTTTTTGAAAATAGACGGTTCCGGATTCTACTTCGGCCCTCCCGCTGATCAGGGGACGATTCACCGATCCGTATATGCGGAGATCCGGCTTCATGGCCAATAAAGCCATATTATTGTCTACGACAAACGGCTCCCTGTGTCCGGCCTTAATATCGAAGGCCATGTTCTTCAAAAAAGGCCATGGGATCTCCGGTGCTGCCGGTGTCTCTTCCCGGGATGTTTTACCGAGACTTTCCATCAGATTCAATTTTATATCTTTATAATACATCCCCTCGACTATTTGAACATTTCCCGAAACAAGGGATTTTGCAGGTGTGCCCTCTAAATCCAATTCAGCATTCAGGCGGGTCTCTAAGGTTTCGGGAATCCTAAGCGGAAGACCATCTAAGATCAATTTAATACCGACTTTTGATGGCTGATACGATTTAAGGTCTATTGTACCGGCCAGTCTAAAATGCCCCTGGTCCAGCATTCCATGGATATTGTCCAGAACCATGGCTTTGGACGTTACATGGATGGTGCCGTTCAGGTCATGGAGGCTCTGTAAAAGACCGGGAACCGTCATCCCGATATTTTTTAATTCAAGATGACCCAGAATATTCTTCTGTGACAGGTTCCCATTTATTTCAAGGGAAAGAAGTGCCACACCGGTGGCATTGGGCAGACTGTCCGTAAACAGCGTTAGTATATTAAAAGGAACCTTGCCATCGGCCCTTAAATCGAGGTCGCCATTGAGTTTGGCGCTGCCTTTAATTTCCACAAAACCTTGCTCCATCAGGTTCAGGCGGACAACCGGAATGGAAATTTCACCAACGTTTAAAAAAGCCTTGAAATCACGGGCGCTGAGCAATTTTGATTTTTCCCTGAAAAGCTCCAGCTGAGGAATATCTGCCCACCCTTTGATCTGATCCGGCACTGCTGTGCTACCCTTGATCTCGATCTTTCCGGTGACAAAACCATTTAGGTTTTTCCCGCCGGCGATTCTTAAATATGGGGCCAAATCGGTGTTGTCAAACCCGGCAGATGCTGAAAAAGTTTGGGTCTGAAAATGATAATTTGCATTAAGCGAAAAGCCCAGTCCCCCTGTAATATGTGCGGTCCCATCTTTAATTTGGATCTGAAGCTGACCGTCTTCTATATGTTGGTGGTTGAAGTGCAATTCATTTAGGGCCACTTCCCCCTGGAGTTGAGGATTTCCAAAATCGCCGTTTCCATTGAAATCAAAAGAAATTCGTCCGTTATCGACTTCTCCCAACTCAAGCCCTGCGATATTCTTAAGGGAAATGCCCCGGGAGACGAGTCGTAAATGATAATTTTTATCCAAAGAAATCCATCCGTCGATCATGATTTTCTCACCAGGAGCGATTGTCAGTACAAAAGGATCGAAATTGATTCTATCACCGTCAAGGTTTGATGTCAGCTGGATGCCGTCGACTTTCTGTTTGTAGACGTTGATATTTTCCCCTTTGAGATTCAATCGCCCCCGTGGATGTGCCATATCCCCTTTAACATGGCCATCGAGAACGAATTCCCCCTTCATTCCCTCGAGAAAATCTTCTACAAACAGTGCATCTCCTTTTAATACAATGTCCAAAGAAGGTGATTTTAAAATATTACGTGTTATGGGATCAAGTATCTGAACGGTGCCGAACATATTGAGTTTGGAATTGTGATTGCGAATTTTTCCGTAATCCAAGGAAAGCATGCCTTGGGAAAATAATATTTTTGCATCAGCATCCCCGATCTTCACATCCTCAAATTTTAGATCTTTCCCCTCCAATCGGACATCCACCAGCGGCGCTTTGACCGTTCCACGAACGTCGCCGTTAATATTCATCATCCCCAGGCATGATTTCATCCCCAGTGGTGACATTACCTCTGTCAGGTCGGGGGCTTCAAGAATAAAATTCGCGGCAACCTCATGGGAAGAAAGGTCATAACCGCCGTTAGCTCTAAGGTGAGTTTTGCCTGCCCGGGCTTTGAACTGCTGAATCGTAACATGCCCCTTATTCATCCTGGCATGTGCGGTTAGGTGTACGTCCACGGATGAATGTGCCTCACTGATGGAGATTCTTTTTGCAAAAAGTTCAAGGGTGGTTTCGGCCGCCAGTTTCTCTGGATAAATGCCGGTTCCTTCAATCTCAATTATCGAATTTATGGATCCTTTTAATCTTGATCTCTGGTTAACCACATTTTCGAGCAAGGCATCTTTCTGGCGGATAGACAGCCGATAGAATATGGCATCCAGATCAGGACGGGAATGGATAAATCCGTTGGTAAAGGCTTTTTTAAAGTCCACTTCGCCGTTCACATCGAATCGACCCACGGATGCATACAGGTTAAGGTTATCGATGGACAGGCGTCTGTCATTGAGACGACAGTTTACGTTGATTCGGTCGACGCTTCTTCCGGCGACATGCCCGCCGCCATAGTTCAGCGTAAAATTGATATTGGGGTTGTTCAGGGGGCCCTGTACAGTGGAACTCGTTTGGACGGTTCCCGTAGAATCATGGGCCAAAGGAATAAGGTGTTTAATTTTTGAAAGAACGGCTTCACCCTTTATATTAAGATCCAAAATGGGATTATCGGCTAACGGATGTTGGATATCTCCGGAAATATTTAGGGAGACGCCGCCCCTATTCACATCTATAGCCAGTGTGTTAATCCGGTCTTTTTGCAAGCTTGCCGTCAAAAACAACCGGTCGATGGTTGTCCGATAACCACCGAGGTTTATATGCCCGCCATCAATCTCACAGGCAAGGCGACCTTTTTGTTTTAAAAGGTTTCCATCCCTGATGCTCAGGTCAACGTGTTGAAGCACTATCCGCTTCTGTTGTTCTTCTCCAACCGCATCATCTGTTTTGTATTGAAAAAAACCGTCGAGCACTTGAAGCTGTTGGATCACGACATTAAACCGAAACCCTGAATGTTTCGGGGTTGATTCATTGTTTCCGGGGGTGTAAAACGCCTGCATTAAATTGAGATTCCCCATTGGATCCGTGGCCAGATATATTTGGGGGTTTTCCAAAAGTAAATCATTGACACACAGTTCCCCCTTGAAAAGCCGAACCCAGGATACCCGCAGTAAAAGACGGTTCAATTCAATCAGTTTATCATTTGTCGGCGCTCTGAGCAGCACATTGTGCAGTTCGACCTCTCCACCCCAGACTGAAAGACGGCTTTCGGACCATGTTATGGTACCGGGAATGGCCTGACTGACCTGGGTCTGGATACGCTGCTGTGCCCCGTCTGTATTGAAGTAAAGCTTTACACCGATCGATAAAAACAGGAAAACAGCAATGACCGCGCCGATACCGATAAAGCTCCATTTAATAAATTTCATAATCACCGTTCACTGCTCACAAACAATGCCAAAACATGTTTCGGTTTTGTTCCTTGAAATAAACCGGTTTAAAACGACCTTTCAGATGGATTGAAGCAATAATATCATCAAAAAACGAATAAATTTATCGTGCCATTAACGATGCAAATTCTGTTTTCGCTCGTCTAAGTTAACACATTACATTGGCTGATGCCAGCATCGAGAGAATACCGGCTGTTATATTGTGATGACAATAAAAATTTTTGCATGGTTCGGCCCGAATGCTCAGTTTTCAGGCCGAATTTATAATGTTTGGAACCCCGACTCCTTGGCGAAGATCCCGTCTCTGTGGAGCGGAGGAGCGCTTCATTATCATATTGAAAAATGTTTTTATTGACTTTAAGTGATAGAATTGATGAACTTCTCCATATAATGACACGAGAAGGAAAGCCCTAAGGAGTTTTACTTAAAGGTGAAACTTATGAACAATGTTAAAAAAATGATTTTAATCTTTATGGTTGGCTATATGCTGATGGTGGGAACCGGCTGTGCGCCGACGCTGGTTGCCAGCAGCAACCCCCAAATCCAAGCTGCTGACAATTCTTATTACAACGTCCGATTTGAACCTTTGAAGGATGGCTTCAATTTTTTTGCCGGATTTCGTCTCGAGGTTTCCAACAAGACCCGTAAAGATTTGGAAATCGATTGGAATAAAACCCGCTATCTTTATAACGGCCGCGATGGGGGCGTTTTTGTGTTTAGGGGCATTCGGCCCGAAGACATAAAAAATTCAACAATACCTCCCGATGTCATTCCCGCCGGGCAGTCTTTTTCAAAAAGGATCTCGCCATACAGGCTATTGGCTCGGGCGCCACTTGCCCGCAACGATAAGAACGCCGGTGAAATTAGCTCCGGACCCATTCCAGACGGTGAAAACGGCATTGTGTTATTTGTCAGGCAAAACGGGAATACGATCCAAGAAAAATTGACGGTCAACATTACGGAAACGGCGGTTCAATAATTATTAGACGCCGTTTCAACACTTCCCGAAGGGTGATTTTTGAGCCTTTTGCCGAAAAGCGTTGCTTATGGTTCAAAGATGTTCAACACAGTTTTCAGTCGATCCTTAAAACCTTTGCCCCTCGAATCTTCCGTTCTTTCAGTTCCAGCAGTGCCGTGTTCGCTTCTTCCAGGGAATATTCCTGAACTTCCGGTATGATGGGGATTCCAGCTGCCAGTTCCAAAAATCCGATGACATCCATCCGAGTCACATTGGCCACGCTCTTTATCTCCTTCTCCAACCAGAGATGTTCAGGATAATTCAGCTTTAACAAATAGTCTTTGTCTCTATCTTCTTTACGAATGGCATTGATGACCAGTCTTCCGCCGCCTGTTAAATTTTTCAACGCTCCGACAACCGGTTTCCATGCCGGCGTTGTGTCAATAATGCAATCGAGTTTTTCCGGTGATTCTTCTTCTGTGTCCCCCGACCAGACAGCCCCCAGCTCTCTGGCGAAATCCCTTTCATTTTCACTTCTGGCAAAGACAAAAATTTTGGTTTCAGGATATTTGTATTGGGTCATTTTGAGTACAAGGTGGGCCGATGCCCCAAAACCGGTGAGTCCCAGATTCTGTCCATTCCGAATATGGGTCAGCATCAGAGACCGAAAGCCTATGGCGCCGGCGCATAAAAGGGGCGCTGCTTGAAAATCTGAAAAGACGTCTGGAATTTTATAGGCAAAGTCTTGTGAAACCGTCATATACTGGGCATATCCGCCGTTGGCATCCCGGCCGGTAGCCCTGAACGCGTCACACAAATTTTCATCACCTTGAATACAATACCTACATTTTCCGCAGGCTGAATAAATCCATGCGATTCCCACCCTTTCTCCCGTTTTGAATCGATTTGCGTTCAGCCCTGTCTGCTTGACCGTTCCCACAACTTGGTGACCCGGCACTACCGGCAGTTGAGGTGGAGGGGCCCTCCCCTCAATTTCATCCAGTTCGGTGTGGCAAACGCCACATGCCGATACTTTGATCAATATTTCTTTTTCTTTGGGGACAGGATCCGGCAAGACCGTCGGTTTCAGGGGGGTCCTATTCGCCTCGAGATTGCAAATCTCATTTAATACCATTGCTTTCATTTCAGCAGCATCCGATTGTTAGCGCAATTCTCGCCGGCCCGAATTTCTCGTGAAAAACGTATATTGAGAATCACTCTAAGTCGAGATTTTTGAAAAATCGGCCATAGTTTCAAATAGATCTGCGATGTGCTTGAGCAAGGCCAGCCTGTTGTTGCGTATTTTCGTATTTTTAGCCATAACCAAAACGCCGTCGAAAAAAGCATCCACCGCATCCCTAAGAGAAGCGATTTCATGCAGGGCCTGTTCAAATTTTCCCTTGTCGAGATTGTCCGCAACTCTGTTTTTTACGTCTTCATAGGCTGAAAACAGCTTAGATTCAGAGTCATGTTCAAACAGACTTTCCTTGACAGGTTTTGCCTTAAACGCCTTGGCCTTTTTTATGATATTGACGACGCGCTTGAAAGCAACCGCCAGCGGTTCGAAATCCGGCGCGGTTTTTAGATCTTGAAGCGCTTTGGCCCGGTTCCATAAATCCGGCACGTTATCTCCTGAAATACTTGCAACAGAAGCGACGACATCTTTCGAAAATCCATCTTCTGCCAGTTGATGCGTCATTCGGTTCAGTAAAAAAGCATTTACTTTGTCAGCAATCTCTTGAATTTTCTTGGCACCTTTTATATTGTACAGTTTGATGCTCTTTTCAATCACAGCCCTTAGTGAAAATGAAAAGCCCTTTTCCAGCATGATCTGAATAATGCCGAGGCCCTGACGCCGAAGGGCATATGGATCGGATGCCCCTGTCGGGACAAGCCCCACGGAGAAGAACCCGCAAAGGTTGTCTATCTTGTCGGCAATACCCAGAATGGCACCCGCGTTAGTTTCAGGAAGTGCGCCGCCGGAATATATCGGCCGATAATGTTCTTCAATGGCCGCGGCCACGGCTTTGGGCTCTTTGTCAACGGTGGCGTACACTCTGCCCATAACCCCCTGAAGCTTGGGAAATTCACCCACAACCTGGCAGACAAGATCCGCCTTGCACAGCCAAGCGGCCCGTGTTGCGTGTTTTTTTAAATCAGGGCCCTTTTCAGCCGCGTCTGCAAGAAATCCGGCGATCTTTTGAACGCGCTTGATCTTTTCATGCATAGACCCCAGTTTGGCCTGGAAAAGAACTCCCTTCAGCTTTTCAACTCTATTGTCGGTGGATTCCTCCAGATCAGCTTCATAAAAGAATTTAGCGTCTGCAAGACGGGCTCTGAGCACCCATTCATGTCCGGTTGCCACCAGATTCATATCCCTGGTTCTCGTGTTGTTCATCGCAATAAAACAGGGCATCAGTTTGCCCTTCTTATCGATTACGGCGAAATATTTCTGATGCTCACGCATGGCCGTAATAAGAACTTCACGGGGGACATCAAGGAAGTTCTTGTCAAATTTACCCGCCGTCGCTATCGGGTATTCAACCAGATTTTTCACAATGTCCACCAGTTCATCATCCGGCAGCACCGCGCCGCCGGCTTTCTTGGAAGCTTTCTCGACCTCTTTTTCAACCCGTTTTCTTCGTTCCGCAAGATCCACAAGCACTTTTACGGAACGCAGAATCTTGATGTAGTCTTTGGGATGCGAAATCTTGACCTTTTTAGGGTGCATAAAATAATGTCCAAAAGCATATCTTCCGCTTTTGGTGTCCCCCAGGGAAAACGGTATAACCTTGTCTCCCAAAAGGGCGAGAATGGTGTGTATGGGTCGGGCAAATTCAATATCAAGCTCAGCCCATTTCATGGTCTTGGGGAATGGTGTGCCCAAGATCACTTCCGGAAGGATACGCTTCAGCAGCGTCCGGGTTGGAAGTCCACGTTCTTTGACCTTAGCGCATACATAGCGGCCCTTGTCCGTGTCTTTCACCTTTAAGGCATTTACCGACACACCGACCTTTTCGGCAAATTTCTTTGCGGCCACCGTGGGTTTGCCTGCCTTGTCAAATCCGACTTTTTCTGGAGGTCCCAGAATTTCCGAGGTCAGAGGTGTCTGTTTGTTCGCAACTTTTTTAACTTCAACCGCAAGGCGTCTTGGTGTTGCAAAAACCCTGGCACGGCCGTGTTCAATACGGGCATCGGTCATTTTTTTCAGCAGGGTCGCTGACATGCTATCCAGTGCAGGCCCGATGTAACCCGCCGGTATCTCCTCTGTCCCTATTTCAAGCAATAACGTTTCCATGTCCACTCCTGTTTTCATTTTATCAGGTACTGAATCCATGCATCATCCACTGAATCCCGCACCATTTTATTAACGGGACTGCCTATGATATCATTTTTCTTTTTTCAACAGCGGATATCCCATCTCTTCTCTCTGCTTCACATATCCCTCTGCACAGGCTCTGGCGAGATTCCTGATACGTCCGATATAGCTGGTTCTCTCCATCACGCTGATGGCACCGCGAGCATCCAGAAGATTAAAATTATGCGAGCATTTCAACGTATATTCATACGCGGGAAGAACCCATCCGTCTTTAATTAACTTCCCGGCTTCAGCCTCATATTTATTGAACAGGTCAAGCAGCATACCGACATCAGATTTCTCAAAATTGTACGTTGACTGCTCCACTTCCTGCTGGTGATGCATATGTCCGTAGGTAACATCATCGGTCCATTTCAGATCAAACACATTGTCGACGCCTTGCAGATACATGGCGATTCGCTCCAGCCCATACGTAAGTTCGACGGAGATGGGAAACAGTTCGACACTGCCGGCCAGTTGAAAATAGGTAAATTGCGTGATTTCCATTCCATCCAGCCAGACCTCCCATCCGAGACCGGACGCCCCGAGCGTGGGAGACTCCCAGTCATCCTCCACAAACCGTATGTCATGTTCAAGAGGATCAACACCGAGCACCTTTAGGCTGTCCAGATACTGTTTCTGAACATCATAGGGAGAAGGTTTCAGTATTACCTGATACTGATAGTAATGCTGCAACCGGTTCGGGTTTTCACCGTATCGACCGTCCGTCGGCCGTCTGGAAGGCTGCACATACGCGACGTTCCAGGGCTCAGGTCCAAGTGCCTTGAGCAGGGTGGTTGGATGAAACGTCCCGGCACCGACTTCTATGTCATACGGTTGGGCGATGACACACCCCTTTTGTGCCCAGAATTTCTCCAGCGACATGATTACATCCTGAAAATTCATTTTTCTTTCCTTTCTTCCATTAAAGAATAATAAATAACGATCAATCTGATTTTATGAGACATCGAGCCAAAAGTATTCAGGTGATCGGGTTTTCCGTCGAGTCACCGTCTGAGTGTTTTCTCTCAATGGGGATAAATAAACGTGTGCCGTAAAATCAGCAAATCTATAAGAGCCCTTTTGAATCGATCTTTGCATCAAGCAGACAGGCGCCTTTTCTTGTTTTAAGAATGCTTTCCCATGCACCTTTTAATTTGTCAACTTCCTCGACCGGACCCAGCGCCCATATGCATCCGCCGCCGCCAGCCCCTGTAAATCTTGCACCGCAGCCGTTTTCCAAGGCGGATTCAACAAGCGCCGTGCCGATCTCATCCAGCACTTCAGGTGTCATCTGCTTCCTGATGGCGGTCTCCTGGTTCATCAATTTACATGCATCTTCGATATCTCGCTCCATCAGAGCGCGGGCGAACTTTTGGGTACATACTACAATTTCCGTCCAATGTCTACGATACTTTCCTGAAAGAAACTGTTGGACCCATTTTCGATTGACATTTTTCGATTCATGCGGAACACCGCAGTAGCCCAGCAAGAGGTGCTGTTCAAATTCTCGCAAATGTTGTTTCCTGATAATGGTTTTTTTCCTGAAAAACGGATCTTTATCGTTTGCCGGCCAGTACCATATGTTGGCGCCGCCATAGGCAGCGGCCAACTGATCCTGAAGGCCGCACGGCACGCCCGCTACACTCGCTTCGAGTTTCTGCGCAAGTAAAGCGATATTCTTTCTGGACAAGGGACCTTGCCCCATCTCCTCCAAAACCTTTGAAAATGCCTTAATAAGCGCCACCGCAGCCGCGGAAGATCCCCCTAAACCACTGCGTGGCGGCGATGATGATTCAATATGGATATGAACACCTGAAGCTCTGAAATAGACCCCGATGGCAAACATGAGTCCAAGTGGATGATCAAAGGGCGCTTGGTCAAGGGGATATTCGGCACTTCTAAACCCCTTTGAAGAAATTTTTATTTGACCGGTATCATAGGGTAAAAGTTTTACACGTGTCCTTAAGTCCAAAGCAATGTTAACGGTACACGGAGAAAGATGGCGAAGGGGATAATAAAAGGTGCTGATATCCAGGGTGCCGCCCATGTCGATTCTGCACGGTGCCGAGGCCTCAGCAGGAGATTTTATCAATGCTTTTCTGATGGATTCAGTCATGTCATTAAACCGGCACGCCTTCGTTTTTGCATCCGGCATCCTATCATTGTCTAATCTGTCGTAAAAATTTTAAACTCCGAGGTTCTTTTCCCAAATGATACGGTACAAACGCCTCCAGGAACTCCAGTCCTTCCTTCAAAGCCCGAGAAGTAAATCTGATCCGTGCCGCCGTGTTTAAATCCCCTCTTTCGATCCACAAAAGCTGTTTGATGGTCCCTTTTGAAAAAAGAATTTTCCCCGAAATTCCGGAAACACATCGGTCACATGCGATGCCTCCCTTTACAAGGTTAAAGCGCACTCTGGAATTCTGCATCTTCTCCATTTCAATCCCACAGACACTGCAGCGCCTTAAATTAGGAACAAGGCCGGCGATTCTCATAAACCGCATCTGGAACAGGATGGAGAGTGCCGCTTCGGATGTCCGAGCGATATGGAGTTCTCTAAGAACGTATTGAAGCAGTTGGTATAGCCGGGCTTGCTGTTGGCCGGGTTCCATCCATTCGTTGAGCAGTTCAGCCCAATAACTGGCATAGGCGGTCTTTACTATGCTGGATCTAATATTAGAAAAAGGATGTGTCAACGTTGCTTCCTGTAAAATCGGAAGTCCCTTTTTCCGCCCCGTACCGCATACAATGTTTAATTCAGAAAATAATTCCAGGACACCTGCAAATCGTTTCGTGCTTTTTTTTGCAGATTTTGCAATCGCCGAGATTTTGCCTTTGCTTAACGAAAAAAATGTAATGATGAGATCATAGTCACCAAAATCGATCCGTCGCAGAACGATAGCAGGCGTGGAAAAACTTGACATCTATTCATATACCAAGGAGTGTTGTAGCGATGATAAAATACAACGTTACACTGATAATGTCGATAGCTGTGGTGACAAAAGGGCCTGACGCGATGGCGGGGTCGATATTTATTTTCGCCAGAGTCATCGGCACCAGAGATCCCGCGAGGGCCGCCATCGTCATGGAACAGAGCACAGCAATCCCCACGGATAGCGCAAACAGTTCACGACTGTATTTCAACTGAGCCACTAAACCGACAACAGTGCCGTAAAGAAGACCCAGTATCAGTCCCACCATAAGCTGTTTGGAAACCACCGACCAGATATCACGGATATTGAGACGTCCAGTGGCAAGACCCCGAACTGTGATTGTGGCGGATTGAACGCCGATGTTGCCACCCATTCCCATGATAACAGGAATAAATGCCGCCAGATAGGCCAGTTTACTCAAACTCTCCTGAAAATAACCGATAATGAAGGATGCAATAATTCCGCCGACACAGCTCGCGAACAGCCACGGCATGCGCATTTTGATATTTTTGAATATGGATTTGGTTTCAACGAAATCCCCACCGGCACCGGCCATTTTCAAAATATCTTCCGTAGCCTCTTCCCTGATGATATCGATAACATCATCCACCGTAACAATACCCACCAGTTGGTTGGTGTCATCCACCACCGGTACCGCGAGGATGTCGTAACGGGCGACTATTTTGGCCACTTCTTCCTGATCCATATCCGTTTTAACCGCAAAAACGTCCGTTGTCATGAAATCCTTAAGGGGCGTGTTGGGCGGAACCACCACCAGCTGTCTTAAAGAACTGACACCGATCAATTTCCCGTTTGCATCCACCACATAAAGATAAAACGGCATCTCCACGTCCAGATGCTCTTCCTGAAGGGATTCGATGGCCGCCCTGGCGGTTGTATCCTCCCGAAGGGCGATGAAGTCAGGAACCATTATACCGCCCGCTGTATCATCACCGTAATGAAGAAGGCCTTCCACCTCTTCGGAACCTTCTTTTTTCATCATCTCAAGGATAACATCAGACTTCTCAACAGGCAGCCGCCCCAACAGGTCTGCGACGTCATCCTTTGGCATGAGATCAAGAATCTCGACCACATCGTCCAAGTTCAAATCTTCAATAAGATTCAGAACAGTATCCTCACCGACATTGCTGAAAACTTCACCCTTTATCTCTATGTCATCGATCAGGTTAAAGAGTCTCCCCTGATTGGGAATTGACAAAGAATGAAACACCAAAGACAGGTCTGCAGCGTGCGTTTTTTTCACAATTTTGCGCAGGCGGGTTGTCGCATCCCGTCTCAGAAGCCTTTTTACGCTTTCAACCAGTATTTTGTCAGGATCATTTATCATATTTCACAACCTAGCGAATGTCCTCCGCCGAAGTGGACTATTGGATGATTTTAATTGCAGACTGTTTGCGCAAACCCTCAATCCACTCCTGATATTTCTTATCAGCATTTTCCTCGAACAGGATTCTTTGAATCTCGGGAGAGACGTCCTCTAAAGACTTTCCAGGAGTCTTTAAAATCTCCTGGAGAAAAAAGATCTGATATCCCTGATCTGTCTCGAGTACGGGCGTGAACTCTCCGGACTTCATTCCTTTGATGGTCTTTTGGAGCTGTGGCGATAGGGAATCGAGCTCGAACAGACCCAAATCTCCTCCTTCAGGAGCCGTTGATGATTCTGAATAATCCCTCGCCATGGTTTCAAAAGATTCCCCGGCATTCAATTCATTTAAGATCTCGTCTATTTTCGCTCGAATCTCAAGTTTTTCGTTCTCATCAGCAAAGGTAGGGATTATTATCAGGATATTGCGAAGGTGGTATTTTTGTTTCCCACCATACATATCCAGGTGCTTTTCATAATAGGCCGCAATGTCTTCCTCGGTAATCACGATCTTCGATTTTACTTCAAGGCTGATGAGTCTTGTCCTGAGTATTTCTTCTTTGATCTTATTTCGATAGGCCTCCATGGTTAAGCCGTCTTTGGCCAATGCAAGTCTGAGATCTTCATCGGAAAAGAAATTTTTTTCTTTAATTCGCTCAATGGTTTGATCAATCTGTTCTTCGCTGATTTTAATATTTGATCGTTTTATCTGCTGATCTTCGATTTTCTTGTCAATAAGCTGGTTGAGCACACCCTCACGTACTTTAAAGAGCATCCTTCGTTCTTTTTCCTCGGAATATCCAAGGGCATGGATTTTATCTTCATAGGGCTTAATCGCTCGATTGAGTTCAAAAAGCGTAATGATATCATCATTGACCACAGCAACAATTCGATCGACGATTTCAGCACCGTGTGATTGTATCACAAGAGGAGAACCCACCACGCAAAAAAATACAGCACACATCATTAAATTAGTTATTACTAGTCTGAACTTCATTCAAGAAACCATGCATTATTTTACAAGCCCGTCGATTTTTCCCCATAGTTCTTTGTTTATTTCAACGGGGTATATTTTTTTAAGTTTATTGATCCACGATGAATAGGCTTTTTCCATCTTTTTTCGGCGTAAATTCTTTATGATGATTTCATCGGTCCCTTTAGATCCCGCTTCTACCTCAGAGGTTATACCATGTTCTTTTGAACGTTCTTCATCATATTTCGCCATATCATCGGGTGTTATTTCAATCTGATCCCCCAACTCTTCGGCAATAACCTTCTCCATTAGCAAGCGGGTCTCCAATCTCTTTTCCCAAGTAGGGTACGGTACGGCATATTCAAGCAACATTTGCTGGAATACGGTGTCGGGATAATCTCCTTTTATATTTTCAGCAGCCTGTTCGACTTCCATTCTCGTAATCTCGATGCCGAGCTCTTTAGCCCTTTCAAGAACGAGCATTTCCTCGATCATCTGTTGAATAAATCGCAATCGAGCTTCTCTGAGGGTTCCGGGCTGCCGCACACTCGGGTAAGAATAAGCGGTTTTTGCTATTTCAAACGCCGTGTTGAAATCGGAAACGGCAATTCCCCGGCCGCCCACCGTGATAAAATATTCTTCACTTTGCTTTTGTTCGGAATTCGAACACCCTGAAAACGAAAAAACAATCAATAAAAAGCTGATTGGAACAATCAGCTTGATAGAACATCTTATCATCGGGATTCGGCGGTTTTCAATGTCATTGATGTTACCTCGTAAATTCCCAATTTTTTTTTTAATTATTAACACGTTGCATAATCTCTTTCAAGGTGTTTTTGACCTGGGTCAGAAGGCCGGTTGCATTCGCTTTTCCCAGGTCGGCTTTAAGCACCTGTTCCCGAGTAAATTCAAATCGATGTTCTTGAGAATCGAGCATTTTGAATATGCCCGCGGGATTTCTCTGGTGTACCCCGGAAAAATGGAGAGAAAGCTGTTGCCCGATCAGGTCAAGGCGCTTGACCCCCGCCTTTATGGCCAATACCCTGAGCATGATTTTTAAAAGAAGATTTGAAACCTCCACAGGCAATTTACCAAAACGATCCAACAATTCAACTTTAAAATCCGCAATTTCGTTGAGTTCTGTTAATTTTACCAAGCGGCGGTATGCTGAAAGACGCTGATCAATATCTGGAATATAGGATTCCGGTATAAAAGCGGGCATACTAACGTTAATTTCCGGTTCCAGGCTGTCATGAACTGCGTCTCCTTTCAGTTCAGCCATTGAATCCTCCATCAGTTTAAGAAACATGTCATAACCGACGGCAGCAATATGACCGGACTGGGAAGCCCCCAGAATTGTCCCACCGCCTCTGATCTTCAGATCACTCATGGCGATTTGAAAACCCGAGCCGAGATCACTGTGTTCCATCAAAACCTTCAGACGTTTCTGAGCATTTTTGCTGAGTATGCTTTCATCCGGTATAAAAAGATATGCATAGGCCTGTTCATCAAACCGCCCGACACGGCCGCGCAATTGGTAAATCTGGGAAAGTCCGAATTTATCGGCACGATTGATTAATATGGTGTTGGCGGAAGGGATATCGAGTCCTGACTCTATTATGGTGGTACACACCAGCAAATCGATCTCTTTATTCATAAAACGGAGCATGACATCCTCCAACGCCTCTTCATCCAGACGGCCGTGGGCGACATCGAGTCTAACATCGGGCACCAGAGCTTTCAGATGCTTTGCCATTGCCCATATACTATGAATATTGTTATGAACAAAAAAGGTCTGACCTTTTCTGTTTAACTCTTTTTGAATGGCTTCGGAAATAACAGCATCATCAAATTCAGAAATGTATGTGATAATAGACTTGCGATGCTCAGGCGGTGTTGCAATGACACTTATATCGCGGACTCCCATCAGGGACATATGCAGCGTCCTGGGAATCGGGGTCGCAGTTAATGCAAGCACATCCACCGTGCTTTTCATTCTTTTTAGTTTTTCCTTATGTTTGACGCCAAAACGCTGTTCTTCATCCAGTATCAAAAGACCCAGTTCTTTAAAAGCCACATCTTTCTGGAGCAGCCGGTGAGTTCCGATGACAATATCTATCCTTGCAGTTTTAAGATCATCGGCAATGTTACGCTGGCGCCTTAAAGAGCGGAACCGGTTTAAACATTCAATATTAATCGGGTACCGTTTGAATCGCTCGGAAAATGTTGCGAAATGTTGTTCCGCCAGCACAGTGGTTGGAACAAGTATAGCCACCTGTTTGCCGTCATTGACGGCCATGAGCGAAGCGCGAAGGGCAACCTCTGTTTTACCGTAACCCACATCGCCACAGACCAGCCGGTCCATTGGGGTGGGTGCCTTCATATCACTCAGTACATCTTCGATGGCATTGAGCTGGTCCGGTGTCTCCTCGTAAGGAAAACCGGCTTCAAAATCCTGGAAATCGCTATCCATCTCTCCGAAAGCATATCCCTTTCTGACCTTACGTTTGGCATAAAGTTTTAAAAGCTCTCCGGCAATCTTCTCCGCCGATCTTTTTACCCTGGCTTTAACCCGTTCCCATGATTTGCCTCCCATCTTGTCCAAAAAGGGTTCGACGCCATCCACTCCCATGTATTTTTGAACCATGTTCATACGATCGACAGGCAGATATAGTTTGTCATTATCCTTATAGAGAATGAGAAGATAGTCATTGCTCGAACCATTATGCTTCAGTTTCACAAGACCTTCATATCGCCCGATCCCGTGATCGACGTGAACCACAAGATCCTCTTTTTTCAAATCTTCAAACCCGAGGAGTTCCGTTCGAACCCTCTGGGCTGTTTTTATTTTACGGCGTCGTTTCGATCCGAATATTTCATCCTCTGTAATGATCGCCAAAGATTCAGCCGGCCAGACAAATCCGCAAGAAATCTGTCCGAGGCAAACGAACACCTGACCTTTGCTTTGTTGGATATCAGGCAACCCGTTAACAAGGCCGAGATGGATGCCGTAAGGATCTAAAAGCGACTTCAGCCGCTCGGCCTGTACCCGTTTATTACAAACCAAAAGGGTGACAAAACCCGCCTCCTTCTGGGCATTGATCCAATTTGCCAAGGGTGAAAAAAGGTTTTTCTCCCGGCGAGGTGTAAGTTCCAGAGGGCTCGGGATATGGCCTTTAACGGAAAAGTCAAACCGTCTGGGAGGCTGTTCGGTGGTGAGGGACCCTTTGGATACCGGAAGCTTTTTAAACGTCAGCGTTTTTTTATGTATAAAGAGGTCTTTGGCCTTTGACCATGTCAGATAAAGACCTTCAGGTTCGACACAGAGTCTTCCTTCCTTGCGTGCAGCGACAAAACTTTTGGATGCATGCTCCAGCGTTTGATCGGCGACCTTTTCGAGTTCGGCCGGCTCAAGCAGAATAAAAAACGTTTTGTCGGGCATATAGTCAAAAAGAGTATCCAGCTGAGGGTAGATCAGCGAAATCATGCTTTCAACTCCGGGAAACACCCCCTCCTTTTTAATGCGATCGATCACGCTTCTGACTTTGGTTACCGGAATATCCAGCTTCGATGCCTGGGCCCGCATCCGGCTTATTATCTGATCGGTGCCGGCCCTCTTTATAACCGCTTCCCGGGCCGGCAGGATAACGGCTTCTCGGATTTTTTTAATGGTTCGCTGGGATGCGGCTGAAAAAAACCTTAAGGACTCTACGGTTTCCCCAAACAGTTCGATCCTGATCGGGTCTGAATAAAGCGGGGAAAAAATGTCCAGAATACCGCCCCTGATGCAGAAGTCTCCGGGTTCCTCAACAATCGCTGATCGAAGATAGCCGCCGGACAATAGCTTTTTAACCAAGGCGTCGCGATCGATATCCTCTCCAGCCATGACAAGTTCTGCATAATCACACAGCCGTTTTCTGGGTATGATTTTCTGCAGAATGGCAGATACGCTGGTAACCACAATCTGCGGAACATCACCGACGATCAATCGATACAGTGATCTGATCCGCTTTGCTGCTGTTTCATTGTGATAGGACAGGTACTTAAATGGTAAAATATTATATGCCGGAAAGTAAATCATGGGCGGCCGGAGCTTTTCTGAAAAAAAACGCAGATCTTCCAAAAAGGTTTCCGCTTCCTTTTCTGAAGGCGCTATAATGACAATAGGCGCCGGGTGCTCTGTGAACAAACGGGATATCAGATAGGCTTTTTCAGATCCGGACACCCCTGTGCATTCAATACTTCGGTACCTGTCAGGAATTATATCAGATATGCATCCATATGATATTTTTTCTTGATTTTGATCCATAAACAAAGTAGTTCTCTTTTTATTATGCCGGCGTAGCTCAGTTGGTAGAGCAGCTGATTCGTAATCAGCAGGTAGGCGGTTCGAATCCGCCCGTCGGCTCCAC
>Ga0209013_10000764_pt1 | contig 29325 bp, 29 predicted proteins | sample Cruoilmetagenom2_FD_187291 | JGI IMG/M metagenome (GOLD analysis project Ga0209013, IMG submission 187291) | Oil polluted marine microbial communities from Coal Oil Point, Santa Barbara, California, USA - Sample 2 (SPAdes) (version 2) | ecosystem: Environmental > Aquatic > Marine > Oil seeps ...
TAATTACAATTTTCTTTATGTTGAATAAATTGTTCAACTTGCGATTGTTGTTTTGTAAAAGATGTCTTTAGTCTTTGTATTAATTTTTTAGATTCTTTCTCATTCAAGTCTGTTAAATCAACATTTTTTGTTTTAATTCCAAAGGATTCTAAATGTAAATTATAAACTCTGACTGTATCATTGTTTTTGATTATATCAATGAATATAGCATTGTTTCCTGATTCTTTAAAATCTAATGAGCCCTTATCTATTATCCTATATTTAGAGTAAATAGCTTGCCCGACATCATTGTTTTTCCCTTTGAATTCAATATATTTATATGGATACCTGAAAGTTAGATCGGTTGATTGGTAGTATTCTTGAAAAGTCAATATATCAGGATTATTTTGTTGAATAAATTCAGAAATTTTCGAAGAAATATTTTCATCCTCTATCCATTGATAGCGATTAAACAGCCTTACATTAAAATTCATTACTGAAAAGCTACTCCCACTAATAACACTTTTTCCTTTGAACTTATACGGAAAATATGAAAAAACTATTGCCAATAATACACATAATGTTGAAAGTATCAATTGTTTTTTTAATCCTATTATGAACCAGTATACAATAAAAAGGACATGTAGAAAGATTAATAATGGAACGGCTAAGCTTAAAATGGATAATAATGGAAAAGATTTAGGTGAAATATAAGGTATTATAAATGACGCTAAGAACAATAATGCTAAAAGATTATTGATAAAATATATGATTTTATTTAAAAAGGATAAATTTTTCAAAGGGGAATAGGATTAAATTAATTTTTGCCAACTTTAAACAAAAAATCTTTTTCTTCTTTTGTTAATGTTTCATAACCTGATTTACTGATTTTATCTAAAATACGATCAATTTTTACTTGCTGATTTTTAGGATTTCTTTCTTTAGTACCATTCGATTTTTTACTTTTATATACCGTTTTTAATGGTTTTTGTTCTTTTCGCAGGAATAAATTTTCAAGCCATTGTATAAATCCTGTACCCTGTTGAAAATACCTTGTCAAAAGAAAACCCACCAATGCACCTCCTAAATGCGCTAAGTGACCACCTGCATTTCCGTTTGGTATTTGAATTATATCCAAGGCTACAAAGGCAATAGCAATATACAACAATTTAATATTTCCAATAAATTGAAACCGTAAAGAATAATTAGGGATATGACTCGCAATACCGATCAAAATTGCTGTAACTCCGGCAGAAGCTCCTACCAATACAGTTTCTTGAGTTTTTAAGGCTGGCAGATAATTATAGGAGAGAATATAAATAAGTCCGCCCGAAATAATTCCAAGAAAATAATAAGCTAAAAACTGTTTTCGACTGAAGAAATCTAAAAACAGATTCCCAAAATAATACAGAAAGAGAAGATTAAACAAGATATGAAAGAAGCCACTATGTAAAAAGCCATAGCTAAAAATTGTCCATGGTTTAACTAATAATGTGTCAAAATGAGGTCTTAAAGCAAACCAATTGATAATAAAATTGCCATCCATTTCTAACAAGAAAGAAAGCGTATTTAAAAGGTAAGTGAATATAAAGACAGCAATATTGATAAAGATAATTTTTTCAACAATATTTCCTGTTAGATATTTTTGTTTTATGCTATAGAACCAGTTATTCACTAATATAATTTATTTAATTCCATCTTTTGAATTGATTTTTCTCCCAGTATTTCATCATAATAAAACCAATTATTGCTCCTCCGACATGGGCAAAATGTGCTATCCCGCCACCAAATAAAGAAAAACCAGTTAGACCTGAAAATAAATCCAAACCAATTAGCACCGGTATAAAGTATTTAGCAGCAATAGGAACCGGTAAGAAGATCAATGCCAGTTTGGCATTTGGGAAACTCATGCCAAAAGCAACTAAAACACCATAAATGGCACCGGAGGCTCCCACTGCCGGTGTATTGTAAATTTGATATAAATCAACTAATCTAGTCTCTGATATATTTTGTAAAATATCAGTATTATATCTACCTGTTTCTAATAAATTCTGAATTTCAGAATTTTGAATACCTAAATTAATCAGTTCATTATAGATATTGTTAAATTGAAAATAATTTACAGCAGTATATATCAATCCTGCACCTAGACCAGCAGAGAAATAGAAAAATATAAATTTATTTCTACCCCACATTTGCTCTAACGGAGAACCAAAGGCCCAAAGCGCATACATATTAAAAAGTATGTGTGTAAATCCACCATGCATAAACATATGGCTTACAAATTGCCAAAATCCAAAATGATCATTTTTAGGAAAATAAAGAGCCAGCCAATTGGATAAATCCAAACCAAGTATAGAGCTGGCAATAAAAAAAATAACATTTAAAATGACTAAATGTTTAACAGCATCTGTAATTTTTCCCATATCTTTTTAATTATATTTATCTTCTAATTCTTTTAAAGTTAAAGTAATATATGTTTTTTTACCGAAAGGTGAAAAGTTAGGTTCTTTGCACAGAAATAGCTTATTCAATATATTTTCCTGTTCCTTTTGTGTGAGTTTGGTTCCAGATTTTATCGCTAAACTTTTTGCTAAACTCTTAGTAATGATGTCGATCTGACTAAAGCTGGAATCGGGAATTTCATTTTTGATATTATCAATTAATTCTTCTAATATTCCGGTAACTTCATTTTCTGAGATTGTTATTGGAATGGAGTCTAAAACAACAGAGTCATCCAATATTTTTGAGATATGAAATCCTGCACTTTGCAGATCGTCTTTAATATTAATCAATATTGAAATATCAATTTTATTCAAAACGACTTTTAAAGGAAACAAAAGTTTCTGATTTCCTATTCCTTCTAAAGTCAATTTGGTTAAGAATTCTTCATATAAAATGCGTTGATGCGCATAATTTTGATCAATCAAAACCATACCCGATTTTATGGTGCTTGCAATATATTTTAAGTGAATTTGCAAGGTGTTGTAAGATCTAGTTTCTAATGATTCATCAAACAATTGTTGACTTATGTTGTCAACTTCTACTTCAATATTTTGAATGAGTTCTTTTTCAGCATTGTTTTCCAGATAAAGTGCTTCCCAATTTCCGGAAATTTCCCTTTTTTGAAATTTATACCCCAATTTGTCGCCAGAGAAATTAGAAGTTTTTTCAGTTTCAAAAGGATTAAAATTGTGATCGACTTCAATAGCCGGAGTTTTGCCAAAAGATTTACTTTTAAAGGAGTATGGTGTATCCAGTGTTGCATCTCTTTCAAAATCCAATACGGGAGTAACACTGTATTGCCCTAAACTATGTTTAATAGTGGATCTAATAATTGCATATAAATCTCTTTCGTTATCAAACTTGATCTCTGTCTTTGTAGGATGAATATTAATATCGATACTCTTGGCAGGTACAGTTAAATATAAAAAGTAGGAGGGATGATAACCATGATTTAGCAAGCCGTCAAATGCGCTAACAACAGCGTGATGCAGATAGGCACTTTTAATAAAACGATTATTTACAAAAAAGAACTGCTCACCACGTTTTTTCTTAGAAAAATTAGGTTTTGTGATAAATCCTTCAATTTTCAAAATATCAGTTTCTTCTTCAATTGGCACTAACTTTTCATTGGAATTGGCTCCTAAAATATTTACTATTCTTTGGCGTAACTTACCAGATCGCAACTCCGCTTTTCCCTCAGGAAGGTTGTATATTTCACTGTCATTGTGATATAAACTAAAAGAAATATTTGGATATGTAAAAGCAACTCGTTGAAATGCATCGATAATATGACGTGTTTCAACCGTATTGGATTTTAAAAAATTACGTCGAGCCGGAATATTATAAAAAAGATTTTTTACTTCAAAACTAGAACCTTTTTGTGTGGTTACCATATTTTGAGAAAGTATCTCGCCACCATTAATTTTTATTTGTGTTCCCAGATCCTGATCTTCTATTTTGGTTTTTAAAGTAACATGTGCGATTGCAGCTATTGATGCCAATGCTTCACCTCTAAAACCATTGGTATGTATATTAAATAAATCATTTGCAGTTCTAATTTTTGAAGTTGCATGGCGTTCAAACGCCAAACGCGCATCTGTTTGACTCATACCGGAACCATTATCAATGACCTGTATCAGAGTTTTACCTGCATCTTTAATAATTAATTTAATTGCAGTTGCTGATGCATCAATAGCATTCTCTAGCAATTCTTTAACCACAGAAGCAGGGCGTTGTACCACTTCTCCTGCTGCAATTTGATTGGCTACATTATCAGGAAGTAATTGAATAAGGTCTGACATTAAAATAATTTATGCAATTCAAAAATGTATGCTAATATACCAACTAAAATAGTTATAATTATGGCAAGGCGGATATTAACACTTCTAGTTGAAGAAACTTTTTTATGGCGTTGCCAATTAGATTTTAAATCATTTTTCGCAAAAGATATCTTGGGGATTTCACTTGAAGGGGCATCTTTATTTTTATACTTTTCTTTTAATTTTTCCAATCGCTCCTTGCGCTCGTCATAATATCGAGGTTTGTAATTATAAACGTAATGAGATCTTCCCTTAAAAGCATTTCCAAACATAGCATTTCATTTAGTTGGGGTAAACAAAAATACTGAAATATGATTAGCTAGTCAAATAAAGTTATGTTAAAAGAAAGTTCAAACAACTCAAAGTATTTTAGGAAATAGGATTTATTAATTATTGAATATTTTTTAAAGCTGCCATTTTTATAGCAGCAATTGCACATTCAACACCTTTGTTACCATGTTTACCACCCGACCTGTCAACAGATTGTTGTTTAATATTATCTGTCAGAACACAAAAAATTGTTGGCACATCATATTGCAGATTAATATCTTTAATACCTTGTGCAACTGCTTCACAAACAAAATCGAAGTGCTTTGTTTCACCTTGAATTACATTACCAACAGCTATCACAGCATCCAATTCGCGATTTTTGATAAGGTGCTTACAACCGTAAATTAGTTCATAACTTCCCGGTACAAAAATGGTAGTTATATTTTTATCTAGTGCTCCATTATTGATTAGAGTTTCAAAAGCTCCTTTTTTCAGTTTGTTGGTTATTTCGCTATTCCATTCAGAAACAACAATCCCAAATCGAAAATTTTTCGCATTTGGGATTGTTGTTCTATCATATGCTGATAAATTGGTTGTAGCCATAATTTAAAAGCTTTTATTTTTTTGCAAACTGAGCTCTTTGGATATATATATTGATGTTTTTAGCCTCTTCTGATTTTGAATAATTATCTTTGATTTTATTAAAATACTCCTCAGCTTTATCATAATCTTCTAACTGCATTGACACAATACCAGCTTTAAAAAAATATAATGGAGAAGTAAAATTATTATCTCTGATATTAGCAGCGTCGACATAATATTGAAGAGCATCCTTTTGCTGATCGATCTCAACAAATGCATCACCAATATTTCCTAAAGCCAGGGCACTTAGCATTTCATCATCAGAAGAAAAATCACTCAAATATTTGATGGCATTTTCATAATCGCCGGTTTTTAAAAATGCTATACCACTCATGTATTTAGCTAAATTTCCGGCTTTGGTGCTACTGTAATTATCAGCAATATCAATCAAACCATATTTGCCATCTGCTCCGTTCAAACTTAAATTGTAAAGGGAGTCCACAGCAATAGTTGTTCTTTGAGCTTCTTCAAAATACCTCTTTGGATACGCAAGCTCGTCAGCAGCTTCTATTTCTTTTGGTTCTAGGATATATTTATTATAAGCTAAATATCCTAAAATGATAACTGCTATTGCAATAAGGCCTGTAAAAATTACTTTTTGATTTTTTTCTATCCATTGCTCCGATCTTGAAGCAGTTTCATCTAAAGTATTAAAAACTTCTGCAGTTGTACTTTGATTTTCAAGGTTTACCTTATTAGCTTTATTAACTTTATCTCCTCTTTTTTTATAAGTTGCCATCTATATAATTATTAATTGCGCAAAAATATAATTTTTATTGAAAAATATAACTTATTTTAAGCTTAATTTTTGTTTTTTTGTGTTCAATGATTTGTTACCTTCTTTAGTTTTTTATAGTACTGATAAATAACACTTTAATGTTACAGTGAAATATGTATAACATTAGTTTTAACATTTGATATAACTATAATATTTAAAATTTGGAAAAAATAGAATATGTATTTAAAAAGTATATCTATAATTAATTATAAAAATTTTGCTTCAAAAATCATTAATTTTGACAGTAGGATCAATTGTTTGGTTGGTAATAATGGGGTAGGAAAAACCAATATTTTAGATGCCATATATCATTTGTCGTATGCTAAAGGTTATTTTAATTCTGTTGCTTCTCAAAATATAAAACATGGAGAAGAATTTTTTGTATTGGAAGGAGTTTATCAAAAAGCAAATAGAGATGAAAATATCCATTGCAGTTTGAAAAGAGGCTTAAAAAGAGTAGTTAAGCGCAATGGTAAAGAATATGAAAAAATATCTGATCATTATGGATTATTACCTTTAGTTATAATTTCACCTTCTGATTCTAATTTAATTATAGAAGGTAGTGATTTACGTAGAAAATTCATGGACAGTATAATTTCACTGAATGATAAAGATTATTTACAAAGTTTATTGTTATATAATAAAGTATTAGTACAACGAAATTCATTATTGAAGTATTTTGCCGCTAATTTTACTTTTGATTCTGATAATATAGAAATTTACAATGAACAGTTAATTAAATATGGATTAGAATTATATGAAAAACGTAAAAAATTTATAAAAGAATTTATACCAATTTTTCAATCCAGATACGAGCATATTATCAATAATTCTGGATCGAATAATTTGTTAGAGGAAGTTGTATTAAATTACAGGTCTCAATTGGATAATTCAAATTTTGATGATATATTAGAAGCAAGTATTGAAAAAGATAGAATTCTTCAGTTCACATCGGTTGGTGTGCACAAAGATGATTTGGTATTTAAAATAAATGGATATCCTATAAAAAAAGTAGGATCCCAAGGACAGCAAAAATCATTTTTGATCGCTTTAAAATTGGCTCAATTTGATTTTATAAAAAAGAAAGCCAAATTGAAACCCATTTTGTTGTTGGATGATATTTTTGACAAGCTTGATGATAACAGGGTAAGTCAGTTAATAGGTTTGGTAAATGATGAGAATTTTGGTCAGCTTTTTATATCTGATACACATGTTGAAAGAACCGAAGAGTTAATAAAAAAAACTGATCAGTCCTACAAGATGTTTGAATTATTATAAGGAAATATTAATAATAATTATAGTTTGTATTAATGGCTAAACGCAAAAATGAAAATTATAAGATAAAAGACTTGATGTCGAACATGTTGCAAGAAAATAGATTGCAGGAAGGAATTGATCAATTTGATGTAAAGGATGCTTGGGAAAATGTCATGGGTAAGGGAGTTATGAGTTATACGGAATCAATTAAATTAAAAAAGAATACATTATATGTTAAATTGTCATCTTCAGCATTAAAAGAAGAGCTTAATTATGGAAAGGAAAAGATCGTTGTGATGTTGAATGAATCGTTAAATAGTGTGTTAATAAAATCAATTAAATTAAACTAAGTAATGATATATTTATCGTAAAGTTTTAACAGAATAAACTAACCAAAAAACCACCTCTAAGGTGGTTTTTTTATTTTTGAAATAATATTATGTTTAACCCTAAATAACTCTGGTTATATTCTAATTTAAAATACTTCTCTTCCCGAAAAATGAAAAGCACCTTCAATGGCAGCATTATCGTCACTATCAGATCCATGAACCGCATTTTCACTAATAGAAGAAGCGAATAGTTTACGGATAGTTCCTTCAGCAGCTTCTTCCGGATTGGTTGCTCCAATTAAAGTTCTAAAATCTTCAACAGCATTTTCTTTTTCCAAAATAGCTGCAACGATTGGCCCGCGAGTCATATATTCAACCAATTCACCATAAAAAGGTCGTTCATTATGAACTGCATAAAAAGTCTCAGCATCTCTTATTGTCATTTGAGTTTGTTTCATTGCCACAATTTTAAATCCTGCAGCGTTTATCTTTTCTAAAATTGCACCTGTATTTCCTTTTTCAAGAGAATCAGGTTTTAACATAGTAAATGTTCTATTTGTTGCCATTTAAATTCTCGATTTATATTTTGTGCAAAAGTACTTTTTTTGTTTTATATACCACAGTCAACCTTTATTAAATTTTAATATTTTTGAGAATACGATGCTAATAATAGATTCTTTTCTCCTCTTAGTTCCATTTTTACTTCATTTTTATCGAAATCAAAATGAAGTATTCCAAAATTTTTATCAGCAATAACATTAGAAATTCTGTATGGGTTAGGTTCACTTTTAAAAGAAGTATAGCTATGCGTCAATCCGCTTGAGGTAAAATCGATCAGAGGGTAAGTCATACCAAAAAGAGAATCTTTAGAAATTTCGGCAATATGTCTGTCTCCTGACAAAATGATCACTCCTTTTGCTTTCGAATTCGAAATAATATTTTTTAATTTATCTACCTCATGAGTCATGTTACCCCAACTTTCAAATCCGTGTTCAAAGGATAAAAATTGTATGCTACTAATGATAATATTAAAATTTGAGCTTGAATTTTCTAATTCATTTTCAAGCCATTTCCATTGTTTGTCACCTAATATTGTTCCTTCCCCGTAATTGTTTGGAATGTATCTTTTTATACCAGATGGGTCTGTTGTTAATTTACTTCTAAAATATCTGGAATCCAGTATGATTATTTTGATCGAGTTTTGACCAATGTCAATTTTTTTAGAGTGATAAACACCTGGTTGTTGTCTTCTTCTGTCTGAGGAGTCAATGTCAAAAAAATCCAAAAAGATCTGTTGAACACTATCTTTTTTGTCATATTCAACACCTCCATCATTTATACCAAAATCATGATCATCCCAGGTACCCATAACAGGAACTTGTTTTATGAAATTTTGATAAGCCGAATCTTTTTTTTGCTGCAGGTAATTTTTTCTCATGATTTTCATGTCATGTGTGTCAGAGTAAACAATATCCCCACCCCAAACAAACATATCTGGATTATTTTTTAATATTTCTTTCCACATTGTATTAGGCACATTTTGATTGTTACATGAACCAAAGGCAAGAATAAAATTTTCAGATGGCTTTTCTTCTTGTTTTATAGGATCCAACTTTTTATTGCAAGAAGTAATAATCAATAGAAAAATAAAAAAACAACTTTTCATAATAGGTAAATAAATATTGGGCCAAATATAAGGTTAAGTAACAAATCTAAAGTCATCTTTTATTTCAATTTATTAGCATATGTGTAATTAGTATAAACTTAATTTTATTGTATATTCGCAATCTATGAATTTTGAAGATTTCCAAAGCATAAAACAAATTCTTTCTAAGCCCAAAAAGATTGTTATAGTTACGCATAGAAACCCTGATGGCGATGCCTACGGTTCAAGTTTAGCTCTTTATCTGTATCTGCTAAAGTTTGATCATTTGGTAAGTGTTGTCTCACCAAATGACTGTCCTAATTTTTTAAAATGGCTGCCCAAAGAAGATAAGATTGTAATTTTTGAAAATGATGTTAAAAATGGCACCAAAATAATAGAAGAAGCTGAGATCATATTTGCTTTAGATTTTAATGCTTTTCATCGTGTTGGAGAAAAAATGCAAAGAGTACTTGAAAAGGTAAATCCAATATTTGTGATGATCGATCATCATCAGCAACCAGACGATTTTGCGAAATTCACGTATGTTGACCCAAAAATATGTTCAACTAGTCAAATGATCTTTCAGTTTTTGGCTAAATTAGATCATTTAGATTTTATAGATAAGGATATAGCTACTTGTATGTACACAGGTATTTTAACCGACTCGGGCTCTTTTAGATTTCCTGCTACAACTAGCGAAACCCATAGAATTGTTGCCCAATTACTTGATAAAGGAGCAAATAATTCAGAAATTTATAATCAAATACATGATGTAAATACTTTTAACAGGATGCAATTATTGGGTAAAGCCTTGCAAAATTTGAAAATTATTGATGTATATCATACAGCTTATATTACTTTGTCGCAAAGTGAATTAAATAAATTCAAATTTCAAAAAGGCGACACAGAAGGATTTGTTAATTATGCTTTATCCTTAAAAAATGTAATTTTCGCAGCTATTTTTATTGAAGATAGAAAACAGGGAATAATTAAAATTTCGTTTAGATCTGTCGGTAACTTTTCAGTCAATGATTTTTCCAGAAATTATTTTGATGGAGGTGGTCATATAAATGCAGCAGGAGGTAGGAGTAAAGAGTCTTTAAAAAATACAGTTGATAGATTTTTAGATATTTTGCCATCTTTAAAAAATGAATTAATACCGTCCTAATGAAAATATATTCTGTTTTATTTGTTATAATATTATTGGTTTCCTGTTCAAAGCCTGAACCTAGAAAACCAATAGTTAGAAAAACAAGTTCATTCATGAGCGAATCAGTTGAGCGAAACAAAGTTTTAAATAAAATTGAGAAAGATTTGTTAGAGCTTAAAATGCAAAAAGATAGTATCCATAAGTATTTTAATTCTGAATTGGGTTTTTGGTATTATTATCAAAGTAAAGATACTTTAGATAGTAACTATCCGGTTAGAGGTGATGAAATAATTTTCACATACGATATAAAAACCCTTCAAGATTCAATATTATACTCCCAAGAAGAAATAGGGACTAGAAATTATTTAGTTGATAAGGAAGAGTTAATAGCAGGACTTCAGGATGGAATTAAATTGATGAAGGAAAGTGAGATCGTTACTTTTTTATTTCCATCATACAAGGCTTATGGATATACGGGATATGATAAAATTCAACCAAACGAACCATTGATTTATACGGTTCAATTAATAAAAATAAATAAAGAAAAATGAAAATAATAAACTTAACACTTTTTATAATATTAGTTAGTATATCAGCTTGTAAAACAACTAAGTATAATGATTTGGATGATGGGATGTATGCAGATATGCAAACAGATAAAGGAGATATTTTATTAAAATTAGAATATGATAAGACCCCAATTACAGTTGCTAATTTTGTTTCGTTGGCAGAAGGAACAAATAACTATGTCAATGAAGATTTTAAGGAAAAACCTTTTTATGATGGATTGAAGTTTCATAGGGTAGTAGATGATTTTATGATCCAGGGTGGGGATCCGAGAGGAAATGGTTCTGGTGATCCTGGTTATAAATTTGAAGATGAATTTCCAATAGATGAAAGTGGTAACTTATTATTAACACATGATTCTGCAGGGATTTTATCTATGGCAAATTCGGGCCCAAATTCAAATGGATGCCAATTCTTTATAACGCATAAAGAGACTAAATTTTTAGATGGCATACATTCAGTTTTTGGACATGTTATTCAAGGGCAGGAGGTAGTTGATTCAATTCAACAAAATGATATTATCACTAAGGTAGAAATAATTAGAGTTGGAAAAGAAGCAAAGAAATTTGATGCTGCGGCCGAGTTTAATAATTATTTTAAAAGTATAGAGGAGGAACAAAAATTACTACAGGAAAAGAAAGAAAAAATTAAAGCAGAACTTTTAAAATTTATTGAAGATAATAAAGTCGATGCAATTGTTTTGCCTTCTGGATTAAAGATCATTAGTATAAATAAAGGAGATGGAATTAAACCTGTTATAGGTTCTAAAGTTTTGGTTAATTATGCAGGGTATTTTACTTCAGGAGATTTGTTTGATTCCAATATAAAAGAAATTGCACAGTTACATAATAAGTACGACCCCAGAAGAGATCAAATGGGAGGATATATGCCGGTACCTATGGATTATAGCCCCGATGCCGCCCTAATAGCCGGTTTTAGGGAAGGATTGCAGCAAATGAATTTTGGAGATAAGGTCCTGCTGATCATCCCATCACATTTGGCTTATGGAGAACAAGGCTCACGAGGTATTATTCCACCTAATTCGGATCTGTTCTTTGAATTGGAAATAGTTGAAGAAGTTAAATAAGGTATTATCGCACTCTGATATCCAACTGGGAATAATAAACTTGAATATTTAAATAAAAGGCAGTAACAAAATAAATTTGTTACTGCCTTTTGTTTTTTAAACACTCTTTGTTAGGGCTTATGTTCTATACCCTATTTATACGGGTATAGCACCATGTTTCATTAATATGGATATTCCCTCCGCTTAGGCTTTAAATAATGTAAATTTAAATTTAATAATATTATTACTGAATTAATTTATAAAAAAATGCAACAGTAATAATATTAATTCGTATTTAGTATAGAAGAATTAATTCAATGAATAAAGACTTACAATCGCATTTAATAGAGAAATGCAAGAACAATGATAGTAGGGCTCAGATGCAATTATATGATATGTATTGTAAAGCCATGTTTAATACGGCTTGCAGTTTTACTAAAGACGATGCTATAGCACAAGATATAATGCAAGAAGCTTTTATTAAAGCATATAAGAAAATTGAGACCTATACCGGTGAAGCAACTTTTGGAGCTTGGTTAAAAAGAATAGTAATAAATCAAAGTTTGGATTGGATTAAAAAACAAAAGTTAGAAACGGTTGAAATAGATGATGAGGTAATTTCTATCGTAAATGATGAAAGTTGGGAAATTGAAAACGATATAAGTTTACAAACTATATATCATTGTATAGAACAACTGCCTCAAAAATGTAGAAATGTTGTAAAGTTATATTTACTAGAAGGTTATGATCATCAGGAAGTTGCACAAATTTTGCAAATAACAGAAATAGCTTCTCGGTCACAATTATCACGAGGTAAAAATAGATTAAGAGAACTTTTAATACACAATAATTATGAAAGTTGATTTAAGAGATAAAATTAAAAATGAAAGTGTGATGAAAGAATTACCTATTAATCATCGGAAAATATTTGAAGAGAAACTTCATAAAGATTTGCATGTAAGACAGATGTTTAATTATAAGTTTTTAAAAATTGCAGCTTCTGTTTTGATATTATTGAGTTTGGGAATTAGTAGTTATCAGTTTTATAGATCGAATAAAACTCCTCAAGAAATAGTTCAGTCTGAGGAGGAATCGGGAGTTAAATTTAATTCAATGGGGGATATTTCTCCAAATTTGAAAAAAGTTGAAGATTATTATTTAACACATATAAATTATCAAATCTCAAAGATTAAAATAACTGATGAGAATAGAGCGTTTTTGGATGCTTATTTTGTGGAATTGGGAAAATTACAAGATGAGTATAGCAATTCAATTGCAGAGATTAATTCTGACGAGATTTCTGAGGAAACTATAAATGTCTTAATTAACAATTTGCAAATGAGATTAAAATTAATGTATCAATTAAAAGCACAATTAAAGAAAATAGATAATTTAAATAAACAAGAAGATGAAATCAATAAAGCATAATTTAATAGGAGTTTTTTTACTATGTGTAACCATGGTGTTTTCACAAAGTAAAACACAAAAGTCAAATGAAAAATTTTTCGTAAATAACGATGTAATTGTTGAAATCAATGCAAGCTACAGTGATATTACAGTTCAGCATTGGAACAAAAATGAAGTCCTGGTGGAAACCGTTTTAATGATTGATGGCATTTCAGCCGAAGAAGCGAAGGAATATTTTGATGGATGGAAAGTTGAAGCGCTTGGTAATAAGAATAAAGTTGTTGTGACATCAAGGCCTAAATTTCAGGAAGGAGATTTTGATTTTGATTATGATTTTGACTACGACTTTGACTTTGATTTCGACTTTGAGCCCATTATTGCCTATGGTCTAAAATTTGACTCTGTTTCGTTTCCTAACCCGCCGGAAATGCCAGCTATTGCAGCGGTACATTTGAATAAAATTCATTGGGATCAAAAAGCATATGAAAAGGATAAAGAAAAATATTTGAAAGAATTTGAAAAACAACAGCAGGTTTGGGCCGAGGAGTTTGAGAAAAATTTTGAACCACAAATGGAGGCTTATGAGAAAGAGATGGAAAAGTGGGGTGAAGAATTTGCTGAAAAATTTGAGCCCCAAATGAAAGCTTATGAAAAAGAGATGGAAAAGTGGGAAAAAGATTTTGAAAAAAATATTGAACCACAATTGAAAAAGCATGAAAAACTGATGGAAGCAAAAGAAAAAGAATTAGAGAAAAAAGTAAAAATAATGGAAAAGAGAGTAGAAGAGAATCATAAAAGAAGTATGAAAATGAAAAAGAAGATTCTTATTAAAATGCCTAAGAATGCAAGAGTGAAAGTGAATACAAATCACGGTTCCATAGATTTACCTGCTGGAGTGAAAAGGTTAAATTAAAGTTAGTGTTCCTATAGATTAAATATTGAAAACAGAGAATAGTTATTTATAATATAAACACAGCAAAAAAATTTGAATTTCAGGTTAGTTAATTTGAACACTTAAAATAGCAATATTTTAGGTGTTTTTTTTTGTAATTAATTCTTGGAATAGTTCTTATCTTTGGGAACTTTAAGTAAAATCAATATTTAAGAATTTTAAAAATGCAAAATCTATCAATTTATAATTCACTAACAAATAAAAAAGAAATATTTAAGCCTATTAAAGAAGGTTATGTAGGAATGTATGTTTGTGGACCAACTGTATACAGTAATGTCCATTTGGGTAATGTTAGAACCTTTATGTCTTTTGATATGATTTATCGTTATTTAAAACACTTAGGCTACAAAGTTAGATATGTGCGTAATATTACTGATGCCGGTCATTTGACAGATGATTCAGATGAGGATAAAATTTCAACCAAAGCTCGATTAGAAAAATTGGAGCCAATGGAAATCGTCCAAAAATATACTATCGATTTTCATCATATATTGCAAAAATTCAATAATCTTCCACCAAGTATTGAACCAACTGCCACAGGACATATTGTTGAACAAATTAATGCAATTGAGACAATGCTGGAAAATGGATTGGCTTATGAAGTAAATGGTTCTGTTTATTTCGATGTATTAAAGTACAATGAAACCGAGTATTACGGAATTTTATCGAAAAGAAAAATTGAAGATGCAATTGAAAATACTCGTGCTTTGGATGGTCAGTCCGATAAAAAGAATCCTCAGGATTTTGCGCTATGGAAAAAGGCAGGACCTGAGCATATTCAACGATGGGATTCGCCTTGGGGAATAGGGTTTCCAGGCTGGCATTTGGAGTGTACTGTGATGAGTACTAAATATTTAGGCGAAGTATTTGATATTCATGGAGGAGGAATGGATCTGAAGTTTCCTCATCATGAATGTGAAATTGCTCAGGCACAAGCATGTAATCATGTTGCTCCGGTTAATTATTGGATGCATAGTAATATGTTAACAATGAATGGCAAAAAAATGTCAAAATCAACAGGTAATAGTATTTTACCTGAAGAAATCTTTACGGGCAAAAATAAAAATATAAGTAAAGCTTTTTCAGCAAGTGTTGCAAGATTTTTTATGATGCAAGCTCATTACAGAAGCATTCTTGACTTTTCAAATGATGCTCTGTTAGCGGCAGAAAAAGGTTTTAATCGTTTGATGGAAGCTCTAAAAATGATGCACAATCTAAACCCTTCTTCAAATTCAAGCTTTAATGTTGAAAATTGGAGACAAAAGTGTTATAAGGCAATGAATGATGATTTCAACACTCCTGTTTTAATTGCAAATCTATTTGAGGCAGTAAAAGTTATCAATTTAATTAAAGATGGGAAAGTAAATTTAACTTCTGAGGATCTAAATACCTTGAAAAAAACCTTATCATCTTTTGTGTTTGATGTTATAGGTTTAGAGAATACATCTGAGATCAATACTGGAGCCGATAGATTGAATGGTGTTGTTGAAATATTAATAGAACTAAGAAAGGATGCAAGAGAAAATAAAGATTGGGCCTTATCAGATAAAATTAGAGATGAACTCCTTGGACTAGGAATTCAACTTAAAGATGGTAAAGATGGCACAACTTTTTCTGTAAATTAATTATACAGAATTGATGAAAAGAATATTGACATACCCATTCATTCTGCTTGTGAGGTTTTATCAGGTGGCGATTTCGCCATATATGCCATCTAGTTGTCGTTATTCTCCAACTTGTTCACATTATACCATAGAGGCATTAAATAAACATGGATTATTAAAAGGGTCATGGTTTGCAATAAAAAGAATATCAAGTTGTCATCCATGGGGTGGAAGTGGATATGACCCTGTTCCTGAAAAGAAAAAGAGAAATAAATAAGTTTACTGATATTATCAAAAAGTATTTTCTTTAATATATATTTACAGCCATAAAAAATAATAAATGTTATATTCAAGTATAGATTGGAATCCAAATATAGAGTTGTTTAAAATTGGATCCTTCGCTATTAGGTACTACAGTTTAATGTTTGTAATTGCCTTCATTTTGGGATTACAGATCATGAAAAGAATTTATAAAAATGAAGGAATTCCTATTGAAAAATTAGATACTCTTTTTATTTATGCGGTTATATCCATTTTATTGGGTGCAAGAATTGGTCACTTCTTATTTTACGATACAAAATTTTTGTTTGAACACCCATTAGAGGTTTTACTACCTGTAAAATTCAACCCATTTCAATTTACCGGATATCAAGGTCTTGCTAGTCACGGAGCCGCTATAGGTGTAATTATAGCTATGTATTTTTATAGTAAAAAAATCTTACATAAACCAATATTGTGGATTTTAGATAGAGTTGTTATTCCTGTTGCAAGTGGTGCAATTTTTGTAAGAATTGGTAATTTAATGAATTCGGAAATCATTGGAAAGCCCACTAATTCTGATTATGGCTTTATTTTTAGTCAATTGGGAGAAGATTTTCCAAGGCATCCAACTCAGCTTTACGAAGCATTTGGTTATTTGGTTACCTTCTTGGTTTTATGGTTTACTTATTGGAAAACTGATAAAAAAGAAAAACAAGGCTATATTTTTGGTCTATTTATGGTGTTTTTATGGTCGGTTCGATTAATTGTAGAATTCTTTAAAGAAGCGCAAGTTGAAAATCGTGATGCATGGGATTTAAATACGGGGCAATTGCTTAGTATTCCGATGATTATAGTGGGATTTTATTTTATGTTTAGAAAGAACAAGAAATTGAATCCATAAAAACTAAATTAAATCTCTCTGTTTTTATCATAAGGTATATTTTCAAGCAAATATTCAATGGCTTCAACCCGAGCTTCTGTTTTACGATTTGCTTTGATCACTTTAAAAGGAATTCCTCCATTTTTAGTGTTTTCAAACATTTTTTTCTTATAATTGGTGTATGAATCCCATAATTCTTGGGCTCTTTCATCAACTTTACTTATTTTCCATTGTTTTAAGGGATTATTTTTAATGTCCTCAAAACGTTTAGCTTGCTCTTTTTTAGAAATTGACATATAGATTTTAACCAATATTATTCCAGATTCAGTAATCATTCTTTCAAATTCATTGACCTGATTCATAAAAGTATTATACTCTTCTTCTGTACAAAAATCGTTAACGGGTTCAACAACAGCACGATTATACCAACTCCTATCAAAAAACAAGATCTCACCGGCTTTTGGAAATTGATTGATATAACGTTGAAAATACCACTGTGTTTGCTCTTCTTCTGTTGGCCTTGGTAAAGCTACAATACGAAAATGCCTTGGATTAATTCGTTCAGTTAATCTTCTAATAGCACCTCCTTTTCCAGCAGCATCTCTACCTTCAAAAATTACGATTACTCTTTGATTATTATCTATTAAACAGGTTTGAAGCCTGATCAACTCGACCTGTAATTTTTTAAGATTTTTATTGTAATCCAGGTAACGAATGGTTTTTTGCGGATTTACTGTCTCATTTAAAAGCAAAGATGTCAGTCCTTTATTTGAGTTTAATTTTAAAATATCTTTTGGGGTTAATTCTTCCATGGTTGATTTGTAAAAAGAAATTTAATTTAATCGTATTTGCGTATGGATCGGAAATAATGCATAATAACATTTGGATCTGGTAATAAAGATGTTTTTGAATCATCTTTACCGTCATATTCAATTCGAGATAATACATATCGCATACATTCTAATCTTGCGGATTGCTTATCATTGGTTTTAACAATAACCCACGGACAAAATGAGTTATGCGTTTTGCTAAACATTTGTTCTTTATATTTTGTATATACATCCCAATATTCCTGACCCTTTTTATCCACAGGACTAAATTTCCATCTTTTTAAAGGATTATCCATTCTGGCATCAAATCTTTTTAACTGCTCTTCTTTTGTTATGGATAACCAAAATTTAATGATTATTACACCATCTTCATAAAGCATGTGTTCAAATTCGGGTAACTGCACCATAAACTGATTGTATTGATCTTCAGTACAGAATCCCATAACAGGTTCAACAACAGCACGATTATACCAACTCCTGTCAAAAAATACTATTTCTCCAGGATTTGGTAAATGTTTAATATAACGCCTAAAATACCATTGTCCCATTTCAATATTTGTAGGTTTGCTTAACGCCACCAATCTCATCGAACGTGGATTCAAATGTTCTGTAAAACGTCTAATATTTCCACCTTTTCCGGCAGCATCCCTACCTTCGAAAATTACGGCTATTCTTTTTTTATTCTTGGTTGCCCATTGCTGTAATTTCACCAATTCAATTTGCAGGTATTTTTTTTCCCTTTCATATCCAACAGTAGATAATGCTTTATCAATATTTATATTCTTTTTATTGATGATATCAAGCAACTCTTCTCTTGAATTGACTTTATTAAAGTCTACTTGATCTAAAATAGGTTGGTTTAACATAAAATATTTTTATTCTGTTACACAAGTACTAGGATTATTTGATAAATGTAATTTTGCATCAGAAGGCGAGATATATGGAATACCAAGCCCCAATCCTCTTAATATAAATAGTAATCCTATTATTATTACAAATATAGGAATTGATTTTTGAATTTTATTTCGAATAGAAATTTTTAAGAAATTTCCTAGAAAAATAGCTGCGGTCATCATTGGTATTGTTCCTAATCCAAATAAAAACATATATAATGCACTGTCCATACTATTACCAGCAGCAATTGAACCAAATACTGCCATATAAACCAAACCACATGGCAGGAATCCGTTAAAAAAACCAATTAGAAAAATAGCTTTATTTGATTTTTTCTTTAAATATAACCCCAACTTCGATTTTACTTTACCAATATTTTGATAAAGTGGTTTAGAAAAGTTAAACTTATTTAAAAATCTTGTAGGGATCAGGATAGTTAAAACCATTAAAACACCTACAACAATGGATAATCTTTGTTGAAAACCTGCCAAATATAATCCTTTTCCGACAAGTCCGAATAGTAAACCGAATAAGCTATATGTTAGCAATCTACCCAGGTGATATAATGTTGATTGTCCAATCATTTTAACCTTATTGGATCTATCAACAGGTAGGATAAATGCAATTGGACCACACATGCCAATACAATGAAAACTTCCTAATAAACCCAATATGAAAGCCGTGTATAATATAATTAAAAAATTTAAAATTAAAGATTTAAAAAAGTAGCACTAATTTAGTAAAACCAGGATTCTTTCAATAGATATTCCTCATCATTATATTGCCAATCGATTTTAATGATCCATTTGCCAGAAACCAATAAACTATCAGGTATAATAATAAAATGATCGCTAAGCTTGATTTCTTTTTCAAAATCTAATTTAATATTAGATCGTCTCATAAAATATATAGTTCCATTTATTTTATTGAAATCCTTATCCTGGGGAAAACTAATGGTAATTCCTTTTTCAGAATTACTTAATGCAATGTTCTTTGATAATTTAGCTGCGTTATTCAGTTTATCAATTTCTTTTTGATAATATAATTCATCTTTATAGTAATCTTCTGATACTAAATGATGTTCATATTTATCAATCGCTATTGTTTTATAAACAAAAGATAAAATAAATATCATAAAAAGTACTATTGCAATAACGATACCTGTACCCCAATTAATTTTTATTTTCATTCTATTGATTTAGTTCACTTATTTACTTGCAATGGTGCAGGGAAATTAGTTTTAGTTGTTTCTATTAATTCACCTTTTGAATAGATGCCAATTTTTAATTTCTCTTTTGACGAATGCAGATCTTTTTTATCAATATGAATAAAAATGGTGCCTTCTTTAAGTTCTCCTCCTGAAACTGATACTTCTCCTCCTATAATTTGAATTTCACCATTATGGGAAACTAGTTTAATTTCTAAATCCTCATAAGGGTCATTGGTTTTGTTTATTAATTTAAAGGTGTAAACATTACGAACTATTTCACCCTTAGTAGTGTACATTTGACCAGGTAAACGTAAAATGGTTGCCTGAACATCATTTCTTAAAAATAAAAGTGTAACCAAAAAAGCAAGTAATAATGTTAAAATAGCAGAATAACTAATGATTCTTGTATTAAATGAAAATTTTTCACCTTCTTTTATATTATTTTCAGAAGCATATCTGATCAACCCTCTATCAAAACCTACATTGTCCATTATGGCATCACAGGCATCAATACATGCTGTACAGTTAACACATTCTAATTGAGTACCGTTACGTATATCAATACCCGTCGGACAAACTAAAACACATTGTTTACATTCAATGCAATCTCCTAGATCATTAGCATCTCTGTCTTCATTTTTACGTAATTTTTGACGTCCTTCACCTCGTTTAAAATCATATGCTACATTAATAGAATGATTGTCTAATAGAACACCTTGCAATCTGCCATATGGACAAACAATGATACATGCCTGTTCTCTAAACCATGCAAAAACAAAATAGAATACACCAGTGAAAATTAAAAGTTTTAGCAGCGTGCCTAGATGTATAACAGGACCATCTTTTATATGTTCAATTAATGTGTCACCACCTATAAAATAAGCTAAAAAAGCATTGGATATAAGAAAAGAAATAATAAAAAAAATAGTCCACTTTAAAGATTTTTTACCAATTTTTTCAGCATTCCAGACTTGTTTATCTAATTTGATCTGTTTTGTTCTATCACCCTCAATAGCATATTCTACTTTACGAAAAACCATTTCCATAAAAATAGTTTGCGGGCACATCCAGCCACAAAAGATTCTGCCAAAAATTACTGTAAAAAGGATGATGAATACAATTCCTACAAGTAATGAAAGCACCAACAGATAAAAATCCTGAGGCCAAAAAGGTTGACCAAAAATATTAAATTTTCTATCTAGTATATTAAAAAGCAAGAATTGATTACCATTGATCTTAACGAATGGTGCCAGAAATAAAAAGGCTATTAAAACCCAGCTAACATAAGTACGATAATTTGTGAATTTACCTTTTGGTTTTTTAGGAAAAATAACATTTCTAGCACCCTCCTTGTTAATTGTACCAATGGTATCTCTAAAATTATTTTGATCCTGCATTATATTATTAAATGAAATTTTGAAAAGGCTATATTGTTTTTACACAACTATAGCCTTTTCTACTACTAACTAAAAAAATCAAAAACACAGTAGTTCCACTTAAAGAAAGTGTGTAGTGAAACCTACTGTTTGCTCCAAGTAATATCTCCTTCTGCTGCCTTTGGATTAGCAGGAGTTGTACCTTGTATAGATATTATATAACTTGTCAATTGTTGTCTTTCTTTTTGATTTATGGTTGATTCCCAGGCAATCATGCCTTTTCCTGGTCTTCCCCCTTTCGCAATAGTGGTATAAATATTTTTAAAACCACCACCTAAAATCCATTTATCATCTGTTAGATTTGGGCCAATACTCCCACCTCCATCGGCTAAGTGACACGCAGTACAGGTTTTAGAAGTAAATAATTCCTTGCCTTTTTCCAAATCAGCCGGGTCAGTTAAAGCAACTAAATTAGCATCATCATACTTTTCAGGATGTTCATTTTTATATACTTCAATTTCTTTTTTGCCTTTTTCAACTTCAGCTGCATATTCTTCTTTTTGGCTGTATTTTTCAGAATTGGTAAAAACTTGCACATAATAAAAAATTCCAATGCCAATTGTAATGTAAAATCCATACAACCACCAAGGAGGTAAAACATTGTCTAATTCTCTGATACCATCGTAATCATGGTCTGTCATTACATCTTCTTCTTTGCCTAACTCATTGGCCTTGGTCATTGATTTTATAAATCGTTGCCAGGCGCTTAATTGTTTTTTATCATTCATGAGAGTTATTATTTAAGTCGTTATCTAATGGTAAATTACTTACTTCTTCAATACTGGTTTTCGGAATTTTATAAACATAAATGAGCATAGTAACAAAAACTATAAAAAACAGTAGGAGTGAAATAATTGGATAAATTTCAACATCTGAAATTGAATCTAAATGATGTTTGATATATCTTAACATAATATTAGTTTTGCGCTGTTTGTTCTCCCTTAATATCTGTACCTAGCCTTTGTAGGTATGCAATTAAAGCAACAATTTCTTTATCCTGCATATTAGCATCACCATAATTTTTTACAAACTCAGGATCCTGCCTCAGGTTTTTCTCAATTTCGGCTGCCTGATTTTTTAACAGATAAACAGCTTTATCCAATTCAAATTGAGAATAAGGAACTCCTAAAGTTACCATAGCACTTAATTTGTTGGTTGTATGTGAAATATCTAGATCATTTTTGATCAACCATGGATATTGTGGCATAATTGAACCAGGAGAAGTTAATCTAGGATCCAGCATATGATTGAAATGCCAGTTATCATTATATTTTCCTCCAATACGGTGCACATCCGGTCCGGTTCGGCGAGAACCCCATAAAAATGGGTGGTCATAAACAAATTCACCCGCTTTTGAATACTCTCCATAACGTTCAACTTCTGATCTAAACGGACGAATCATTTGGGAGTGGCAGTTATTACAACCCTCTCGTATATAAATATCCCTGCCTTCCAATTCGAGTGGAGTATAAGGCTTAACGGAACTAATAGTTGGAATATTAGAATCAACCACAAGTAATGGGATTATTTCAACTGCACCACCTATTAAAATGGCTACCGTTGTTAAAACTGTAAATAAAACTGTACGCCTTTCTAACCATGCATGCCACCCTTCTCCTGCAATTCTTGTAGCAGAAATTTTCTTTAAAGGAACAGCTTCAGCAAGTTCATCTTCAACTGTACTTCCCGCTTTGGCAGTTTTTACAATGTTATAAGCCATTATAAGAAATCCAATTAAGTATAATGTGCCACCAAATGCCCGCATGGCATACATAGGTAATATCTGGGTAACTGTTTCTAAGAAGTTCCCGTAAACCAAAGTACCATCAGGGTTAAACTGTTTCCACATGGCAGCTTGTGTAAAGCCGGCTACATAAAGAGGTATTGCATAAAACAAAATTCCAAGAGTACCTATCCAAAAATGAATATTAGCCAGTTTATTAGAATATAATTTTGTTTTCCATAATTTAGTTGCTAACCAATATAACATTCCAGCTACAATAAACCCATTCCAGGCTAAAGTACCTATATGTACATGTGCTACGATCCAATCTGTATAATGCCCAATTGCATTTAAATTCTTAAAGGAAAGCATTGGACCTTCAAAAGTTGACATACCATAACCTGTGATGGCAACAACAAAGAATTTTAAAACAGGATCTTCTCTTACTTTATCCCAAGCACCACGTAAGGTCAATAAACCATTGATCATACCTCCCCAGGATGGGAAAATTAACATTACCGAAAATACGGTGCCCAAATTTTGTGCCCATTCAGGTAAGGCAGTATATAATAAATGATGAGGTCCTGCCCAGATATAAAGAAATATCAAAGTCCAAAAGTGAATTATGGATAATCGATAGGAATAAATAGGTCTGTTAGCAGCTTTTGGCACAAAATAATACATTAAACCAAGCATTGGTGTAGTTAAGAAAAATGCTACTGCATTATGACCGTACCACCATTGGACCAAAGCATCTTGAACACCTGCATAGACTGAATAACTTTTAAAAGCAGATACTGGAATTTCTAAATTATTAAAAATGTGTAAAACGGCTATAGTTACAAATGTTGCTATGTAAAACCAAATGGCTACATAAATATGGCGTTGACGTCGTTTTAGTATAGTACCGATCATATTTATACCCATTACTACCCATATTAAAGTAATAGCAATGTCAATTGGCCATTCCAATTCAGCATATTCTTTTGATGACGTAAGACCCAAAGGCAACGTGATTGCTGCGGCAACAATTATTAATTGCCAACCCCAAAAATGTACCTTGCTTAAGGCATCGCTAAACATTCTGGTTTTCAATAATCGCTGCATGGAATAATACATTCCAACAAAAAAACCATTACCTACAAAAGCAAAGATTACTGCATTTGTGTGCAAAGGTCTTAAGCGACCAAAACTCAACCATGAAATGCCTTCCATGTAATTCGGGAAATTGAATAGAAAGGCAACCATTAGTCCTACAAGCATACCTACAATGCCCCACACAATTGTAGCAATGAAAAACATTTTTACAATCTTGTTGTCATAATAAAATTGTTCTTTTTCCATATTGAAAATTTAGGTTTAGTATTAAAGTTTAATTAGTTATTTTTTTTTCAGTTGGATCCTTTTCTACCAATTCATCATCAAACAACATACGAATAGATGGTGTATAAACATCATCATATTGACCTGTTTTTACAGATCTTATAAATAATAAGAAAAATACAATTGCTATAAAAAGACTAGCAATGATTAGAATGAAAATAATATTCATTTCTGATTTTTTAGTTGAAACAAATATAAAGAAATGTTAACTTTTCAAAACATGATAAATGTCATGTTTTTTACTAAAAATATTAACATTTTCTTAACAATTGCTAATATAATAATTTTTTCGCTAAAATATTTGTACTTAAGGTTACAAATAAAACAACTGAAATTGAGCTGACTGGCATCAATATAGCAGCAACAATAGGTGATAGATTACCTGTTACTGCAAAAAGCATCCCTATGATATTATATAAGAATGATATGATAAAGCTAACCTTTATAATACTTATGGTTTTATTCGATAGTTTTATAAATATCGGTATTTTATCAAAATTTTCAGCATCTAATATTCCGTCACATGCAGGGGAAAAAACATTGATATTTTCTGAAATAGCAATACCAACATTACTTTGAGCTAAGGCCCCTGCATCGTTTAACCCATCACCAAGCATCATGATTTTTTGCTTATTATTTTGCATCTCTTTAATAAATTGTAATTTATCTTCTGGTTTTTGATCAAACAAAATTTGAGAATCTTTAGGTAATATCTTTTCTAAATTTTGCTTTTCACCTTGATTATCACCAGTTAAAATTGATATTTTAAAATAGGGATTCAAGATTTGAAATACATCTTGTAAACCTTTGCGATAGGAGTTTTGAAAAACATATTTCCCTTTAATTCTATCATTTATCTTTACGTAGATATTTGTTTGATTTGATTGATCTCCTCTAAAATTAACAAAGTTTGAGGAGCCTAACTTTACTACATTATCATTTACTTTTCCAGCTACTCCTTTGCCAAGTACTTCTTTGAAATCAGAAATTTGATTATTCTCATTTACTTCTAAAGAATCGTATAGCATACGACTCAAAGGGTGATTAGAAGATCTTAAGACAGATTTCACAGAACTCAATTCATTTTGAGTCATCGAATCGCCAATATATTGAATTTCAGTACTGTTATTTGCTGTAATAGTACCTGTTTTATCGAAAACCAAAGTATTTATTTTGGATATGGCTTCTATTACACTGGTATTTTTCAAATAAAATTTTTCTTTACCAAAAATTCGGATCATGTTACCTAAGGCAAATGGAGCGGAGAGCGCTAAAGCACAAGGGCAGGCAATTATTAATATGGCCGATACAACTTGAAAAGCTATAGTTTTATCCATAAAATACCAATAAATTCCTGCTATCAATGCAATCGAAAGAATAATGATCGTAAAATGTTTACTAATGGAATCGGTTAAGGATTTAATGTTTTTTTCATTGTTTTTTTGAAATACATCATTGCTCCAAAGTTGTGTTAAATAACTTTGAGAAACCGTTTGTAAAACTTCCATCTCAATAGCACCAATGGTTTGTTTTCCACCAGCAAATATCTTATCTCCAGATATTTTTGTTACTGGTAGTGACTCCCCTGTTACAAAACTATAATCTAAAAGCGCATCTCCATTAAGTAAAATTCCGTCAACAGGAATTATTTCTTCATTTCGTATCAATAATCTATCTCCTTTTTTAATATGGTGAACTGCAATATTTTCTTGTTCCTTATATTTATTAATTTTTGTAACAGCGATTGGGAAGTAAGATTTATAATCCCGCTCAAACGATAAAAAACTATATGTTTTTTGTTGAAATACCTTTCCTAGTAATAAAAAGAAAATTAATCCGGTTAAGCTATCAAAATAGCCCTGTCCGGTTTGAGATAAAATGTCGTAGGTACTACGGATAAATAAAACTAAAATACCTAATGAAATAGGAACGTCTATATTTAATATTTTATGCTTTAAACCTTTGTAAGCTGAAATAAAATAGTCGCTGGCGGAGTAAAATACAGTTGGAAGTGTTAAAGTGAACATTATTCCCCTAAAAAAAGGCTTGAATCGGTTTAACCAATATTCATCCATTTGAAAATATTCAGGAAATGACAACATCATGATATTACCAAAGGCAAAACCGGCTATAGCTACCTGATATATTAATTTGCGATTGATTTTTGATATGGAAGTTTCGGCATTATCCAGACTGATATATGGTTCATAACCTATAGATGTAATTAATTCAGCAACTTCCCGAAGGGATATTTCCGTGTTTTTAAAGGTAATTCTAACTTCTTTTTTAGGGAAATTGACCAAAGCAGTTTTTACACCTTTATTTAATTTGTTTAAATTTTCCAAAACCCAAATACAGGAGCTACAATGTATATTAGGTATACTGAAATTAACTACAGAAGTTTCATTGTCATTAAATTCAATGATTTTATCAGCTAATTCGTCATTATCAAGATAATTGTATTTTCCCTGAATATCTTTGGGTATGCTTCCAGGAGTTTTTTCCAGGTCATAGTAGCAAGTAAGCTCATTTTGATTCAATATTTCGTAAACTGTTTTACAGCCGTTGCAACAAAATAATTTATCATCAAACTCAATTTTATCAGTATTACAAGCTGTACCACAGTGGAAGCAATTTTCTTTTGGCATAAAAAAATAAAAATTGGTGGTAAATTTCTTATAAAATAATTACATAAAAAAATGATTAATATCATAATTTATATAAATTTGCAAAAAACAAAATTAAAGTATGAAATCCGATTGTGAAAAATGTGTTATTAGAGATTTAAACTCTTTAAATTCTGTTCCTACCAGTGAATTGCACAATCTTAATGCAAATAAATCTACTTTACATATTCAGAAAGGCGAAGTTATTTTTAGCGAAGGAACCTCATTAAGAGGTGTTTATTGTTTGCGTAATGGGAAGTGTAAATTAACCAAATTGGCTCCAAATGGTAAAGAACAGATAGTGAGGTTTATTAAAAAAGGTGAGTTAGTTGGTCATAGATCGGTAATAAGTAATTCGGTTGCTCATTTAACTGTGACTGCCTTAGAGGAAATGGATGTTTGTTTTATTCCTAAGCATGATATCATTGAGTTGTTTAAGAAAAACTCTGATTTTTCATTTGAAATTACAAAATCATTGGCTGAAGATTTGGATGAGGCGAATGCTTCCATTGCAAATATGGCACAAAAGAATGTAAGGGAGAGATTGGCGGAATCTCTCTTATTTTTTGAAAAAATATTTGGTGTTGATAATGAAGGATTTATATCAGTTACTTTGACTCGTGAAGAAATAGCAAATGCTATTGGTACAGCAACTGAATCTACAATTCGATTACTTTCAGAATTTAAAAAGGAAGGTTATATTGCCTTGGCAGGTAAAAAAATTAAATTAATGGATAAAGTAAAATTACAACATCTTACCGAAGGTTATTAACATTAAGAACGAGACAAGAAATAAATAAAAAGCCCTGTTTGATAATTCAAACAGGGCTTTTTATTTACTTTAGAAATTCTGTTAAAGTTGTTTTTATGATATTTACGCATTCCATTAATTGAACTTCGGTCATTACCAGAGGTGGCGCAAATCTTATGATATTACCATGAGTGGGTTTGGCCAGTAATCCATTGTCTCTTAATTTTATACAAATATCCCAGGCTGTTGAACTTTCTTCGGTATCGTTGATCAGAATAGCATTGAGTAAGCCTTTGCCTCTAACCGATTTTATCAACTGATTATTGTTTGCAAACTCCATTAATTCTTTACGGAATATTATGCCCAACTTTTGTGCATTTTCAGCTAAATTTTCATCTTTAACCACTTGCAACGCGGCTATTGCCACCACAGCAGCCAATGGGTTTCCACCAAATGTTGAACCGTGTTGCCCCGGTTTGATAACTTCCATGATATGATTATTTGCCAAAACTGCTGATACCGGATAAACTCCTCCCGAAAGGGCTTTGCCCAAGATCAATATATCAGGACTTACATTTTCATGATTTACGGCCAATAATTTTCCCGTTCTTGCTATACCGGTCTGCACTTCATCGGCAATGAACAATACGTTATTTTGTGCACAGATCTCTTTTGCTTTTGATAAGTACCCGTCATGCGGAACATAGACTCCTGCTTCACCTTGTATGGGTTCTACTAAAAAACCTGCTATGTTTTCAGTTGTTTTTATAGTCTTCTCCAGAGCTTCAATGTCATCATAAGGAATTTTAATAAATCCCGGGGTATAAGGGCCAAAATTTCTCCTTGCATCTTCGTCATTGGAGAACGAAATAATGGTAGTGGTTCTTCCATGAAAATTATTTTCACAAACAATTATATTTGCCCTTTCTTCGGGAATACCATTTTTCTCGTAGGCATATTTTCGACATAATTTGATCGCTGTTTCTACTGCTTCAGCACCAGTATTCATTGGTAACACCTTGTCAAAACCAAAATAACTGGTAACAAACTCTTCGTATTCTCCTAATTTATCATTATAAAATGCACGGGAAGTCAAGGTTAATTTCTCGGCTTGATCTTTTAAGGAGTTAATGATCTTAGGGTGACAATGACCTTGATTTACAGCAGAATAAGCTGATAAAAAATCATAATATCTTTTACCGTCAACATCCCAGACATAAACACCTTTACCCTTATTTAAAACTACAGGAAGAGGGTGGTAGTTATGCGCACCATATTTATCTTCCAAAGCAATGGCATGTTCTGATGAATTTTTGTCTT
>Ga0209013_10000765_pt1 | contig 29276 bp, 38 predicted proteins | sample Cruoilmetagenom2_FD_187291 | JGI IMG/M metagenome (GOLD analysis project Ga0209013, IMG submission 187291) | Oil polluted marine microbial communities from Coal Oil Point, Santa Barbara, California, USA - Sample 2 (SPAdes) (version 2) | ecosystem: Environmental > Aquatic > Marine > Oil seeps ...
CCGCCAATATTGACTTATTATCTGATTCACTGACAACCTGTTCCAGGCGTGCGGCCATATACTGATCACGCTCATCAATGAGCGGTCCAAAGAGCTCTTTGGCTTCTTCAGCAAACTGGGAAAAAGTGGTTTCCAGGATATCCCCATCCTTGAGTCGCTCGATTTCATCTTCCGAGACTTTTTCACTGGAAATCACGCTGCCCAGCAAACCACCGATGATGCCCATTTTTTTCCACCAGGGCACGTTGTTATAAACCCGTTTCAGTGTTGTCCCCACTTCACGGTCAATCAGATGAACCTCATAATTCATCTCTTTGGCTTGTTCTATAGCCATGCGCATTTCAGCACCGGGCTCAATACCAAATTCTTCTGCCATCTTCTGCTGATAGGCACCCAGCGCCAGAGAGGCAATAACCATGGAGGCTTTGCCCTCTTTAAAAACCTGAAACAGGTCCATTTTAGCCAGACTGTCGGGATCAACCATACTACTATAGCGGCTGGGGCAAAGTTCAATAGCAACGCCATCATAATTGCCTGTGGCTAATAATTCACGAACTTTATCTGCACTGGCTTTGGAGACATGGGCAGTACCCAGAACGGTAATGGACTTTCCGGCCAGAGTATGATGAAAAACAGGCTCATCCTGAGCCTGGCTCTGTGTATCTTGCTTTTCCACGTAATGATTCAACCTTGAGGCGTTAAAATGGGTGCTATTATACTGTGTTATGAGCTGATTCTGTAGCCTGATAATAGATTTCTGCCGATCAGGGCATACTTTCCTGTTCCAGGACAATTAAACGCTGCAATGCAAATTCATTGCTATCACCACAAAACTCCTCACTGGCCTGAAACATCAGACAGGCATCAGGTCGTGTGGACTGGCCAAAAATTTTACAGCAATTATTATCATCCAGTTGAATACAGCGTTCACCGGCAGGCTTACCATCAGGCATACCTGGAATGGCTGTAGAAATAGATGGTGCAATACAACAGGCACCACAGCCTTTACGACATTGCATAATAATATATTCCATAAAAAAAGGCTGGTTACATCAATAACCAGCCTTTTATCACTAACAATAAGATTTAAAACTTATTTTTTAGCTTCTTTACGCTCTTTGGTTTCTTTAATCACTTCTTCAGCAACATTCTTAGGACATGCGCTATAGTGAGAAAATTCCATGGAGAACTGACCACGACCAGAAGTCATAGTACGCAGATCACCAATATAACCAAACATTTCACTCAAAGGCGCTTCGGCTTTAATACGAGTACCCATTGGATTGGATTCCTGATCCTTAATCATGCCGCGACGACGATTTAAATCACCAATACAATCACCCACGTGAGCTTCTGGTGTGAATACATCAACTTTCATAATAGGTTCCAGTAACTGAGGACCCGCTTTCTTCATAGTCTGACGATAAGCGCCATAAGCGGCTAATTCAAAAGCCATAGCCGATGAATCCACTGCGTGGTATGCACCGTCTAACAATGTAACCGACACATCAACCACAGGGAAGCCAGCCAGAACACCTTCTTCCATCCTGCGACCAAAGGCTTTATCAATAGCGCCCCAGTATTCACTTGGGACATTACCGCCAGTGACTTTAGACTCGAATGTATAACCACTATTTGGCTCTCCTGGTTCGATAATATAGTCAATTCGACCATACTGACCAGAACCACCAGACTGCTTCTTATGTGTGTAGCTGTCCTCAACGGACTGAGTAATTGACTCACGATAGGCTACCTGTGGTTTACCAACGCTGACGTCAACGCCATGAGTACGCTTAAGGATATCAATTTTAATATCAAGATGCAGTTCACCCATTCCCTTAAGAATGGTTTCACCACTTTCTTCGTCTGTTTCAACGTGGAAAGAAGGATCTTCTTTAACCATCTTGTTCAGAGCAATACCCATTTTTTCAGAACCGCCCTTATCCGTAGGATTAATAGCGATTGAGATAACGGGATCAGGGAAGACCATTGGCTCCAGAGTCGCAGGCTGTTTTGGATCACATAAAGTGTGACCTGTCTGGGTATTCTTTAAGCCCACAAATGCAACGATATCACCCGCTTGACAGGAATCCAGTTCTTCACGAGAATCAGCGTGCATTTCAACAATACGACCAATACGCTCGGTTTTACCCGTAAAGGTATTTAACAGGGTCATGCCTTTATCAACACGACCGGAATAAATACGAGTAAAGGTCAGTGCACCAAAACGGTCATCCATAATTTTGAATGCCAGGGCACGAACTGGTTTTTCTGCATCAACAATTGCAAATTCGCCAGTTTCATTACCTTCCAGGTCAACTTCGGGTTGAGGCTTAACTTCAGTTGGATTAGGCAGATAATCAACAACTGCATTCAATACTAATTGAATACCCTTGTTCTTAAATGCAGAACCACAATAAGTCGGGAAGAAGTCCAGTGCAATAGTTCCCTTACGGATACAATGTTTAATGTCATCGATAGAAGGCTCTTCACCTTCCAGATACGCTTCCATCAAATCATCATCCTGCTCAAGAGCAGTTTCAATTAATTGTTCACGGTATTCTTCAGCCTTATCAACCAAATCAGCAGGAATATCCTGTATTTCATACTTACTTGGATCACCTGAACCATCCCAGACCCACGCTTTGCGGGTTAATAAGTCAACCGCACCGGAGAAATCGTCCTCTTCACCAATTGGCAGAACCATAACCAGAGGGTTTGCCTGCAGGACATTTTCAACCTGATCAACAACACGGTAAAAATCAGCGCCCAGACGATCCAGTTTGTTAACGAAAATAATACGAGCAACACCGGATTCGTTTGCGTAGCGCCAGTTAGTTTCTGACTGCGGCTCAACACCGCCAGAACCACAGAATACACCAACACCACCGTCAAGGACTTTCAAAGAACGATACACTTCAATAGTGAAGTCAACGTGTCCCGGTGTGTCAATAATGTTCATACGATGACCATCCCACTCACAGGAAGTCGCAGCAGACTGAATGGTAATACCACGTTCCTGCTCCTGTTCCATAAAGTCGGTGGTTGCTTCACCATCATGTACTTCACCAATCTTATGGGTCTTACCCGTTAGATTCAAAATACGTTCAGTGGTGGTGGTTTTACCTGCATCAACGTGTGCGAAAATTCCTATGTTACGGTATTTGCTTAAATCAGCCATAATATTCTCTGGTTAAACTATTGTTAATCAATTAAAAATCTGTTTTTCCCGGGTGACCCCAAAACACCTTTCCGATAATGAAAAAAATACCCGCACCAATAATTTTTTATTTTATTAGTGTTTCGAAATCCAAACTTTACGGAAAATAACTTCAGCAGACACAGATTGCTCTATAAAATCTGACAGATTGCTGATGTGCGTAGAAAATTACCCGCGATTGTAGTGATTTTGCGACCAAACTTCAACAAAAATAATGATTTATTAGTAAAATTCCTTAAAAAAACACAAAATCACAGACCAGTATCAATAATCATTTTAGACTTTTCTTAGGTTAATCAATTACAAACAATAAATACGTTATTTATAATCTAAATAAAGAACTGGAAATAACTCAGAACAAAGCTACGACAATTGGACTATACTTGCTGAATAGACTCAATTATTTAAACACTTTTTAAGTCCATCAGTATGAAAAATAAAATCGATCTTTCTAAACAAGTAGTCGTAATAAGCTTTATTACTGTCGTTCTTTTATCCCATCATTGTTTTGCAGAAGAAATTAACTTTTTCCCCCGAGCCTGGACAGGAATATCTGATTATCATTTTAAACAGGGTCCCAGAAAAGGAGCTTTACCTGACGGCAGTGATTTTCCTGCCGTTCATTTTGATGCCACTTTATATTTGGCTGGCGTTGGTTTAACCAGCGTTTATAAACAGTCTTATCTAGATTTATCTTATCAGGATACCTCTGAGGATCATGACACCTTCTCTGGTGCTGATTTTTATGAAAAGTTTACCGGAGATCGCAGAGATTATTCTGCCACATTGGGAATGAAAGTTCTGGATAATAGAGGCAGTGTTTATATTGGCTATAAAAATGGAAAAACAACCGGTAAAGGCCATAAAGGAACCAAATTAACCTTTACTGAAGATGGTTTTTTCATTGGTGCCAGTTATGGCTGGGTTATTGCGAACAAAGGTTTACTAGCCATCAATACAGCCTATGCTGAGCTGGATGGTAATCTCAAAGAAGTTCCCGGACCGATTTATCCTCGCAGTTTAGGCATGGATGCTGACAGCACAACAAATGGCTTGAGTTATGGTCTTTCCTGGACTTCCCGTATTTCCGATAAATGGAGCTATTCAATTGCATTAGATGCCAATGATTATGAATTTAATTCATTAAAGGATAGTTCAACCAATACTCCATTACCCGATCAAATTGAAGAAACGATTCATAGTGCTAAAATCGCCCTTTATTATCAATTTTAAATGCATCCCGGATTGCCTGGTTTATATTGCTGGTAATATAGAGATTGTGTAATTTTTATTAATATAAGCTTTATAAGATGTATAAACAGAGATACACTTAAAGAAGGGATTGATAATTTAGCATAAGCTTATAAATTACCGTATAGCTTATAGGTCAAATAGACGATAGATTGATATGACTTTTGATATCAAGGGTTTGTTGGACTGTGCAGAGTATTTACAAATTTTATTTTTTGCTGAGTTTTGTTTTTTTTTCAGGTCTCCTTTTGGCTAATGAAAGCAAAAAGGATGAATTGGGCCATTGTTTAAAACTGAACAAAGATGGCATTAAAGTTTATACCTTTAGACATAAAGGTTCAGACTTTACGACATTTAAAGCAAGCACTTATATCAATGCGTCACTGGATAGCATATTAGCGGTGATATTTGATAATAAAGCCTGTACTGAGTGGGTTTATGCCTGTGATGATGCTTTTATGATTAAAAGTATCAGTTTTAATGAGCGCTACCACTACCAGGTTAGTAATATTCCTTTTCCCTTTGTCGATCGTGATTTCATCTTCCACTCAATTATGAAACAAAATCCTTTGACTAAAGCCGTTATTATTTCAATGGCTTCAGCGGCAGACTTTTGTCAGAATAAGTCTTCTAATCCCTGTAAAAAAGTCAATCAATCTCAATTGGTCAGAGTGAAAAAAACAATAGGAACATACAAACTTGAGCCCGATGACAAGGGCACAAAAATCACCTGGATTCAACACACTAATTTAGCAGGGAAGCTCCCCAAATGGCTGATTAACCAATTTGTTACCGAGACACCCTATCGGTCATTTAAAAATCTGGCCGAAAAAGTAAAAGAACAACAATACCATTCTGCCCAGCTAATCTATGGTAATCAGGGGGTTGCAATTGCACTTAATATTCCCCCTGTCATTACCAAAGAACCTGTTAAATCCGCAAAAGATTTTCCACAATTTCCAACCTTTTAAAACGGTATATCATCATCAAACTCATCACCAAAAGGCTGGCCGGCGGGGGCTGCTGGCTGTTGAGGCGCTGATGGTTGGGTCTTCTGGTTATTCTGGAAATTTTGTTGCGGCGCCTGCTGTTGCGGGGCTGCATCCTGATTGAACGCGGTATCACCACCGGTACGACTATCAAGCATTTGCATGGTACCGCCAAAATCGACCACAATTTCTGTGGTATAACGATCCTGGCCGCTTTGATCCTGCCATTTTCTGGTTTGAAGTTTACCTTCAATATAAACTTTAGAACCTTTTTTCAGGTATTCCCCTGCCACATTGGCAAGGCCACCAAAAAAAACAACCCGGTGCCATTCGGTTTTTTCCTGACGCTGCCCGGTATTTTTATCTTTCCAGGACTCTGAGGTGGCCAATGTAATATTGGTGATCGCCTTACCATCCGGTGTATATCTTACGTCGGGATCCTTACCCAAATTACCCACTAAAATTACTTTATTGACTCCAGCCATTATTCATCCTCTTCTGAATATTTTATTGAAAACTCTCTTAAACCTGCTTTATCCAAAGCATGTAATTCCACCTTTAAATAGGCAGCCCCATCTTCGGGAATGACTACCGCTTCAGCCACGCCGCAGATTCCGGTTAATCCTGCTGTCACCTTCGGAATATCTTCTGCCGTAATCTTGTTTAATTTGACCACAAAAGAACTGAGATAACGAGGACTTTTCATGGTCAGGGCAATAAACAACCAGCCAAGCATTGCAAACATGGCAAACAGGAAAACACCATTTATACCATACAAACCTAATAACTTTCCACCTATTATGCCGCCAAGAAAGGCACCAAAAAACTGGCTGGTGCTATAAACACCCATAGCCGTGCCTTTTGCTTCAGTTGGTGAAATTTTTGATACCAGAGAAGGCAGGGAAGCTTCCAGTATATTAAAGGCAGAAAAAAAGATCAGAATAAAAAATGCCAATGCGTAAAGAGAGTCATTGAATGCCCAAAAACCGAATTCCGCCAGGGCTACTACAGCAATCGCACCAACAAATACCTCCTTTATACGCCTTTTACTTTCAGCAATAATAATAAACGGTATCATCAGTGCCATTGCCAGAACCATAACAGGGAGATAGATTTTCCAGTGTTGTCCGGCTGGCAGATTAGCAAATTGTTCATTGGCAAGAGCCAGAGGTATGACAATAAATGTTGCCGTCAGCACCATGTGCAGAATGAGAATACCTGCATCCAGACGCAATAGCTGGTGATCACTTAAAATGGCCTTAAACTGCTCAGGTACCGGTTCTGTTTCACGATGAAAACTTTTCGGAGCATTGGGCACCCAGAACAGAGTTACGCCAACGCCCATTATTGCAAATCCGGCAGTCAGCCAGAAAATGCCCGCCACGCCTATCCAGTCAGTCAGAATAGAACCGGCCACCATGGCAATAGCAAAAGCAAAACCAATACTCATGCCAATCGTTGCCATAATCTTCAGGCGTTGTTCTTCACGACTGAGATCAGCAGCCAGAGCCATTACAGCCGCTGCAACCGCACCACTACCCTGAATAATACGGCCAATTATCACTCCGTATATAGAATCGGACATTGCTGCAATGATACTACCCAAAGCAAAAATCAGCATGCCCATAATAATAACCGGTTTACGCCCGATTTTATCTGATAACATACCGAAAGGTATTTGAAAAATTGCCTGAGTCAGGCCATAAGCGCCGATGGCAAAGCCAATTAAAAATGGGGTATTGTCTTCCAGCTGCTGACCATAAAGTGAAAAAACCGGGAAGATCATAAACAGCCCCAGCATTCGCAGGGCATAGATACTCGCCAGTGAAGAAGCCGCCCGTTTTTCAAGCGGATTCAGTTTATCTAAATCATTGTCTTTCATCTAAGGTCTGTTTCTCTTGCTTGCTCTTTATATATCAAACGCAGTATATTAACAGTTTTTTTCCGGGCTTTCATTCTACTGTTAGCACTGATTCATTTAAGTGGTTTTATGGACACAATAAAAATTCAGGGTGCTCGCACCCACAACTTAAAAAACATCGATCTTGAGCTGCCCAGAGACAAATTAATTGTCATTACCGGCTTATCCGGTTCAGGAAAATCATCACTGGCCTTTGACACCATTTACGCGGAAGGCCAGCGACGCTATGTTGAATCATTATCCAGCTACGCCAGACAATTTCTTTCCATGATGGAAAAGCCTGATATTGACCATATTGAAGGGCTTTCGCCGGCAATTTCCATTGAACAGAAATCCACCTCGCATAATCCCCGTTCAACAGTCGGTACAGTGACCGAGATATATGATTATCTGCGGCTGTTATTTGCCCGGGCTGGAAATCCCCGTTGCCCTGAGCATCACACTGCGCTGGATGCTCAAACAGTCAGCCAGATGGTTGACCGTACACTGTCTCTGCCGGAAGGCAGCAAGCTGATGTTACTGGCTCCGGTTGTTCAGTCTCGTAAAGGCGAGCATCATGTGCTGTTTAATGAACTCAAGGCACAGGGTTATATTCGTGCTCGCATTAATGGTGAACTCTATGAGCTGGATGATGCTCCTGAGTTAGAACTGCATAAAAAACATACCATCGAAGTAGTGGTTGATCGCTTTAAAGTACGTGCCGATTTGAAACAACGACTGGCTGACTCATTTGAAACCACTCTGGAATTATCTGATGGGATTGCCCGGATCTGTTATATGGATGATCCAGACAAAGACGAAATCACTTTTTCGGCTAAATTTGCCTGCCCGGAGTGCGGCTATAGTCTGACTGAACTTGAGCCACGCTTGTTTTCATTTAACAATCCGGCAGGCGCATGTCCCGCTTGTGATGGCCTGGGAGTAAACCAGTTTTTTGATCCCCATAAAGTAGTACACAGCCCTGAACTGCCGCTTATATCCGGAGCTATCCGTGGCTGGGATCGTCGTAATGCCTATTATTTCCAGATGCTGACTTCACTGGCAGAACATTATGGCTTTGATATTGAAAAACCTTTTCAAAAATTAGCTAAAAAAATCCAGCAAATGATCCTTTATGGCGATAACGGAGAAGCCATTAATTTCGTTTATGTTAACGATAAGGGACGTAAAACGACTCGAAATGCACCCTTTGAAGGTGTTATTCACAATATGAAGCGACGCTATCATGAGACGGATTCCAATGTAGTGCGTGAAGAACTGAGCAAGTACCAGACCATTCAACCCTGCCCGGAATGCCATGGGAGCCGGTTAAATACCTCCGCCCGTCATGTTTTTATCAAAGGCAAAACGCTGCCCGAAATAACCGCCATGTCCATTGGTGATACGCTAGTCTTTTTTGAAAAATTAAAACTGGCCGGAAAACGAGGCGAGATTGCCAAAAAGATTGTTATAGAAATCGTTCAGCGTCTTAACTTTCTGGTTAATGTCGGCCTGGAATATCTGACTCTGGAACGCAGTGCCGAAACCCTTTCTGGTGGTGAAGCACAGCGTATCAGACTGGCCAGCCAGATTGGCGCAGGTCTTGTGGGGGTCATGTATATTCTTGATGAACCTTCCATAGGCTTACACCAGAGAGATAATCAGCGCCTGTTGAATACTCTGGTTTACTTACGTGATTTAGGCAATACAGTTATCGTTGTAGAGCATGATGAAGAAGCAATTCGCGCTGCAGATTATATTGTTGATATCGGGCCTGGCGCTGGAGTACATGGAGGACAAATTGTTGCTCAGGGAAAAATTAACCATATCCTTAAAAGCAAACAATCTATTACTGCTCAGTTTTTAAATGGTACGGACGGCATTATTGTTCCCAAAGAACGAACTAAGATTGATAAAACTCGCCTGTTGGAAATAAAAGGCGCCACCGGCAATAATCTGAAAAACGTTAATATTACCATTCCCGTTGGTTTGCTTAGCGTAGTTACCGGTGTCTCCGGTTCAGGAAAATCAACCTTAATCAATGACACACTCTACCGCTACTCGGCAGGTGTATTAAATCGTGCCAATACCTCCCCTGCGCCATTTAAAAGCATTACCGGACTGGATCACTTTGACAAAGTCATTGATATAGACCAAAGCCCGATTGGCCGTACACCACGATCCAATCCCGCAACCTATACCGGATTGTTTACATCTATCCGGGATCTGTTTGCCGCAACAAACGAAGCACGTTCCAGAGGTTATACTCCCGGTCGTTTTAGTTTTAATGTCAAAGGGGGGCGATGTGAAGCCTGTCAGGGAGACGGTGTGATTAAAGTAGAAATGCATTTTCTACCGGATATTTATGTCCCCTGTGATGTCTGCAAAGGTAAGCGCTATAACCGGGAAACACTGGAAATTAAGTACAAAGGAAAAAACATCTACCAGATACTGGATATGACAATTGAAGAGGCTCACGAATTCTTCACTGCTATTCCTGCTCTAAAACGTAAATTACAAACCTTACTGGATGTCGGCCTGTCCTATATAAAACTGGGCCAGAGTGCGACAACCTTATCCGGTGGTGAAGCGCAACGGGTTAAATTATCCAAAGAACTATCCAAAAGAGATACCGGTAAAACCCTGTATATTCTTGATGAACCAACTACTGGATTACACTTTTATGATATCAAGCAATTACTTCAGGTACTCTTTAAACTCCGTGACCATGGCAATACTGTTGTCATTATTGAGCATAATCTGGATGTGATAAAAACAGCTGACTGGCTGATTGATATGGGGCCGGAAGGCGGCAATAAAGGGGGGACAGTGATTGACTGCACGACACCGGAGAATTTAATAAAAAATAAAAAATCTTATACGGGAGAATATCTCAAGGCATATCTTTAATAGATTCATCAAATTATTCTCCGCTGGGAAAAATTATGTGATGCTCCCTTAAAAAAATCTTTTTTATTAGGCAAAAGCCAGACATAAAAAAACCGGGCAAGCCCGGTTTTTTATGCTCTTTCAAGCAATGAAAGATAAGTCAGTGAAACTTATTCTTCAATTTCTTCAATGTCGTCTTCATCTTCTTCTTCGATAATAGGACGATCAACTAATTCAACATAAGCCATTGGGGCTTTATCGCCTGCACGAAAACCACACTTAAGAATACGAATATAACCGCCTGGGCGATCCTGGTATCTTGGTCCGATTTCAGTGAATAATTTTGCTGTAATTTCGTTATCACGGGTACGAGCAAAAATGATACGGCGATTAGCAACAGAATCCTGTTTACCGCGTGTGATCATAGGTTCTACGACGCGACGTAATTCTTTTGCTTTAGGTAAAGTTGTTTTGATAATTTCATGACGTAATAAGGAGACAGCCATGTTTTTAAACATCGCTTTACGATGTGAGCTGTTTCTACCAAGTTGACGACCGCTATGACGATGACGCATTTTAATACCCTGTTTCTAATTTGCAGCACCCAGTGAACAATTAGCGTCACTGAATCAAAGTAACTACAAACACTATTTTCATAGATTTTATTGGATGTCGCTTATCAGGCCTTAGTGCTGTCTTTTAAGATAGCAGGTGGCCAGTTTTCCAGCTTAATACCTAGACTCAAACCTTTTGAAGCTAAAACATCTTTGATTTCAGTCAGAGATTTTTTACCCAGGTTTGGTGTTTTAAGTAATTCAACTTCAGTTCTCTGAATCAGATCACCAATGAAGTAAATTTGTTCGGCTTTCAGACAGTTTGCTGAACGAACTGTCAGTTCCAGATCATCAATCGGACGCAATAAAATTGGGTCGATTTCTGGTTCTTTTTCTTCCGGTGCTTCTGCTTCACGAACATTAAGGTTCACGAAAGAAGATAATTGATCAGACAAGATAGTCGCAGCATGTTTAATCGCTTCTTCAGGATCAATTGTACCATTGGTTTCCAGATCAATAATCAGCTTGTCCAGGTTGGTACGCTGCTCAACACGAGCATTCTCTACCGCATAGGATACTTTTATCACAGGACTATAGCTGGCATCTAACTGCAGGCGGCCAATGACAGAATCAGCATCATCTGAACTTAAACGAGTATTAGAAGGTTGATAACCAATACCTTTATTGATACGCAGTTTCATAGAAACTTCAGCATCAGTAGAAAGGTTACAAATGATATGATCAGGATTAATAACTTCTACATCATGATCCAGAGCGATATCACCAGCAGTGACAATACCGGGACCTTTTTTATTCAGAGAAAGTTCAACTTCATCACGACCATTAAGTCTCAGGGCTACGCCTTTAAGATTCAATAGGATTTCAATGACATCTTCCTGAACACCTTCAATACTGGAATATTCATGAAGAACACCATCAATTTCGGCTTCATATATGCACGCACCTGTCATTGAAGAAAGTAATATGCGACGTAAGGAATTACCTAAAGTATGTCCGAATCCTCGTTCAAGAGGTTCAAGTACAACTTTTGCATGATTTTCTGAATATTGTTGAACGTCAACTAGCTTAGGTCTAAGAAACTGAGATACAGAGTCCTGCATGAAGTGTCCTCATAACATGAGTAAAATTATATTTTTTAAGGCTTATAATAAATATTCTCTAATACAACTGCTTGTATTAGAGAATAAAATAAACAATAAAGAGAATTATTTGGAATATAATTCCACAATAAGATTTTCCTGGATTTCGCTTGGCAAATCACTACGTTCAGGAACAGATTTAAACGTGCCTTCCATTGCTTTATCATCAACAGATATCCACTCTTCAATTTCACGTTGTTTGCGTAATTCAAGAGCATCTTTAATACGTTGCTGCTTTTTAGCTTTTTCACGTAAAGAGATAACATCACCCGGCTTACATGTAAAAGAGGCAATATTAACGATTTTTCCATTAACAAGGATAGCCTTATGGCCAACCAGTTGTCTGGCTTCAGCGCGTGTGGAACCAAATCCCATACGGAAAACAACATTATCCAGACGTTGTTCCAGAAGTTTTAACAGATTTTCACCTGTAGCACCTTTTTGACCTGATGCTTTTTTGTAATAGTTTCTGAACTGTTTTTCCAGAACACCATACATTCTTCTTACTTTTTGTTTTTCACGTAACTGTAAACCAAATTCACTTAAACGTGCGCGACCTGCACCATGGACTCCAGGTGGTTGTTCCATATTACATTTGGTATCTAATGCACGAAGCCCGCTTTTTAGACCCAGGTCAGTTTTTTCACGACGTGATAATTTACAAGTCGGTCCGATATATCTAGCCATTATCTATTTCCTTCCTGTTTATTATACGCGACGTTTCTTAGATGGACGACAACCATTATGTGGAATGGGTGTCACGTCTGTAATACTATTTATTTTGTAGCCTAATGCATTGAAAGCACGAACTGCTGATTCACGGCCAGGACCAGGTCCCTTTACATTCACGTCGAGATTTTTCATACCCATTTCAAGAGTGATTTTACCCGCTCTTTCCGCAGCAACCTGAGCGGCAAAAGGAGTACTCTTTCTGGAACCACGGAATCCTGAACCACCAGCGGTAGCCCATGACAGAGCATTGCCCTGACGGTCTGTGATTGTGATAATCGTATTATTGAAGGATGCATGAATATGTGCAATACCATCAACAACCGTACGTTTTACTTTTTTACGTGAACGACTTGAACTTGGCTTAGCCATTAGTTTTACCTATTTTTACGTCCAGATTCTTATCAGTTAAAGAATCAGCGGACAAAATATAAAATGAATCTTAGTAAAGCATTTAGTCAGCATCTCTTAACTGGTAAGAGTCAATATACTGAAGCAGCTTTAATAACAAACAATTCGTTTCTATACAGCAGCGGTTATGCTAACTTAATTTACGGATTGGCTACTTACGTATTGGCTTACGGGGACCTTTGCGAGTTCTCGCATTGGTTTTGGTCCGTTGACCACGCATTGGCAGACTTCTACGATGTCTAACACCACGATAACAACCCATATCCATCAGACGCTTGATATTCATAGACGTTTCACGTCTAAGATCACCTTCTACGGAGAATTCAGCAATCAGACCACGAATTGTGTCCAGTTGCGCTTCTGATAATGCTTCAATCTTAGTTGAGCCTTCAACACCGGCTTTTCCCAGGATTTCTGCTGAACGGGTTCTTCCAATTCCATAAATTGATGTTAATGCAATAACTGCATGTTTTCTATCTGGAACATTTACACCAGCAATACGAGCCATAAAGGCGCTCCCATCAATCTATTAGTAATACAAAGAGCGCGTAATTATACGCGCTCTTTGTATTTTAGTCAAACAAAAAATTTAGTTGATTCTAAATTCAAAAGGGTTCAAACGTACAGGTTTTAACCCTGGCGTTGCTTATGACGACCATCTTTACAGATGACGCGAACAACACCTTTACGTTTAATAATTTTGCAGTTTCTGCAAATCTTTTTTACCGAAGCTCGGACTTTCATGTTACACCTCTAAATATAAATACTATTTCTTAGTACTTTTCAAATTAGCTTTTTTCATCAAACCTTCATACTGATGTGACATGATGTAGGTTTGTACCTGAGCCATAAAATCCATTGTAACGACGACAATAATCAATAATGAAGTACCACCAAAGTAAAAGGGTACATTCCAGTTAAGAATTAAGAATTCAGGCAGTAAACAGACACCGGTTATATAAACCGCACCAATCAGAGTTAAACGACTCATGATGGCATCAATAAAACGTGATGTATTTTCACCCGGTCTGATACCCGGAATAAAAGCACCGGATTTTTTCAGATTATCTGCTGTTTCTCTGGGATTAAACATAATCGCAGTATAGAAGAAACAAAAGAAGAAAATACCTAAAGCATAAAACAGGACATATAAGGGCTGCCCTGGAGAAATGGCATCTGCCATGCTCTGCATCCAGCCCAAACCTTCTGTATTAGCAAAAAGTTTACCTAAGGTTGCCGGAAATAAAATAATACTTGAGGCGAAAATAGGTGGAATAACACCAGCCATATTTACTTTTAATGGTAAATGAGATGACTGCGCAGCATACATTTTTCTGCCTTGCTGCCGTTTAGCATAATTCACCGTAATTCGCCGCTGCGCTCGTTCAACAAAAACAACAAAAGCGGTTACTGCTATAACAATCATTATCAAAAGTAATAACACACCGGATGAAATAGTACCCTCACTCTGCAAGGAGAAGGTTCCCCCTAAAGCGGTGGGTAATCCAGCCACAATACCTGCGAAAATAATTAATGAAATACCATTACCAATTCCGCGTTCGGTGATTTGTTCACCCAGCCACATCAAAAACATGGTACCGGTAACCAGTGTCGCAACAGTTGAAATACGAAATATCATTCCCGGGTCAACAACAACGTTGGTAGCACCAGCGGTCTGGCTTTCCAATGTAATTGCAACACCTAAGGCCTGGAATGTCGCCAGACAGACTGTGCCAATACGTGTGTATTGAGTGATCTTACGTTTTCCGGCCTGTCCTTCTTTACTCAGTTGTTCTAAAGTTGGAATCACCTTAGTCATCAGCTGAATAATAATCGAGGCGGAAATATAGGGCATAATTCCCAATGCAAAGACTGAAAGTCTTTCCAGTGCACCACCTGAGAACATGTTAAACATACCCAGAATGGAATCACGCTGCTGATCAAAAAGAGCAGCGAGTGCTTCAGGATTAATACCTGGAACCGGAATATAGGTTCCAATACGAAAAACCAGTAATGCGCCAAGAACAAATAAAAGGCGGTTTTTTAACTCAGTGAGTTTACCGCCTCCTAGTGAACTGGCTAATTGAGCTGCTGATGCTGCCACAAAACGTCCTTATTCTTCGATTTTACCACCGGCAGCTTCAATAGCTGCTCTGGCGCCTTTAGTCACTGAAATGCCCTTAAGGGTAACAGCTTTTGTGATTTCACCTGAAGCAAAAACTTTAACTCGTTTTATGTTTTTGGTGACTAGATTGGCTTTTTTCAAAGCATCCAGATCAACCACATCATCAAAACGATTCAGTTCATGCAAACGAACCTGGTCGGTAACAATACCCACGCGTGATGAAAAACCGATTTTTGGTAAACGCTTTTGCAGTGGCATCTGACCACCTTCAAAACCGACCATTACCGTACCACCAGTACGTGATTTTTGACCTTTATGACCGCGTCCACAAGTCTTACCTGTGCCTGAACCAATACCGCGACCAACACGTTTGCCGCTTTTCTTTGACCCTTCAGCAGGTTTTAGCGAATTAAGATACATTATCTTATTCCTCTACTTTTAATAAATAGGAAACCCTGTTGACCATACCACGGTTTTCCGGGGTATCGATTACTTCAACAGTGTGATTTATTCTTCTCAGGCCAAGACCTGCAACACAAGCTTTGTGTGCTTTCAGTCGACCATTAATACTCTTAATCTGAGTAACTTTAATTGTCTTTGCCATTTTCGTATCTGCCTATTAGCCTATAATTTCTTCAACAGTTTTACTGCGCTTGGCAGCTATCTGTTCAGGTGAGCGCATTTCTGACAAACCTTTGATAGTTGCACGCACAACATTGATTGGGTTTTGTGTACCAATACATTTAGCTAATACGTTACGAATGCCAACAGCTTCAAAAACTGCACGCATTGCGCCACCGGCAATAATACCAGTACCTTCAGATGCAGGCTTCATATAAACACGTGCAGCACCTTCAACACCATACAGTCCATATTGCAAAGTACCGTCTTTAACAGGTACTTTTTTAATATTGCGTCGAGCGTTTTCCATTGCTTTTTGAATGGCTGCAGGCACTTCTTTCGCTTTACCGCGTCCAAAGCCAACCCGACCATTACCATCACCCACTACAGTCAGTGCGGCAAAGCCAAAAACACGACCACCTTTTACAACTTTTGCAACACGATTAACATTAATTAATTTTTCAATTAAGTCGTCTTGCTGTTTTTCTTTTGCTTGGTTTCTTCCAGCCATGATATTAACCCTTAAAATTCCAGACCATTTTCACGAGCTGCATCAGCCAGTGATTTGACTCGACCGTGATATTTAAAACCGCTTCTGTCGAAGGCGACTTTAGTAATACCCGCTTGTTTTGCTTTTTCAGCAATGGCTTTACCAACAGCCTTCGCAGCATCACAATTCCCGGTATATTTCACTTCAGATTTAATATCACTTTGTGCAGTGTTTACTGCAGCAATGACTTCAGAACCATTTGGCGCTATAACCTGAGCGTATATATGTCTAGGTGTTTTGTGGATAGTCAGGCGGTTAACCGCTAACTCTTTAATCTTTGCACGTGCTCTACGAGAGCGACGTAAACGTTTTTGTTTCTTATCCATCACATCAGCCTCTATCAGTATTACTTCTTCTTAGCTTCTTTACGAACAACATGCTCATCAGTATAACGAACACCTTTACCTTTATATGGCTCAGGTGGACGATAGGCACGAATATCAGCAGCAACCTGACCGACTTTCTGCTTGTCGATGCCTCTTATAATGATTTCAGTCTGACTGGGTGTTTCAGCAGTAATACCGTCAGGTAATTGATGCTCTACAGGATGGGAAAAACCCAGACTCAGGTTAACTTTACTACCCTGTGCCTGTGCTCTATAACCAACACCGATTAATGTCAGCTTCTTTTCAAAGCCATTGCTTACGCCAGCCATCATGTTAGAAACAATTGATTTCATGGTGCCCGTTAAAGCTGCACCTGATTTATCACTTGCATTGATTGGTTCAAAGCGAACATTGCCATCTTCAACAAATATATCGACTGAAGAATTGATATTGATACTCAGTTGACCTTTACTACCTTTTACTGAAATTTCCTGACCATTCCTGGAAACTTCAACACCGGAAGGAATAGCAACCGGTTTTGTTACTCTAGACATATTTTCACCTTAATGTGTCATAATTCTTGGTTACCGTATTAAAGGGACTTAGCACCTTTTTTCAATTCATATATAAATTGAAGCAGACTCCAGTTTCCCCTGACGTTAAATTACGCTACGTAACACAATACTTCGCCACCTTGCCCAATCTTCTTAGCGGCAGTATCTGTCATAATGCCTTTAGAAGTTGAAACAATTGAAACACCCAGCCCATCCCATACAGAAGGAATATTATCAAAACCTGTGTATTGTCTCAGGCCAGGTCTACTTGCTCTTTTGATCAGTTCAATAACTGGTTTGCCCTGAAAATATTTCAGGTCAATAGTCAGAACGGGTTTAGTCTCTTCGCTGACTTTAGAAGAAAGAACATAACCTTCATCTTCCAGTACTTTAGCGATAGCAACCTTCACTTTTGATGAAGGCATTGAAACGGAAACTTTATTTGCAGCTAATGCATTTCTAACGCGTGTCAGCATATCTGCAATTGGATCACTCATACTCATAATTTTTCTCCTATTACCTGTATCTGCTGATTACCAGCTGCCTTTACGTAAACCTGGAACTTCACCTTTCATAGTGTGTTCACGTAGTTTGTTTCTTGACATACCAAACTTACGGAAGAAACCATGTGGTCGGCCAGTAATTCGGCAACGATTGCGCAAACGTATAGGAGAAGAATTTCTTGGCAGTGCATTGAATTTTTCACGTGCTGCCTGCTGTTCTTCATAGGACGCATCAGGATCGGACATTGCTGCTTTCAGTGCTGCTCTCTTAGCCGCATATTTAGCAACCATTTTTTCGCGTTTTAATTCGCGTTGAATCATTGATTGTTTTGCCATGTGACTATCCTTTCGCCTCTGCTTTCAATGGGAAGTTAAATGCTTTTAACAGTGCTTTAGCTTCTTCATCTGTCTTTGCGGTAGTGGTGATGGTAATATCCATTCCACGTAATTTATCAATTTTATCGTAATCAATTTCAGGGAAGATAATTTGTTCTTTAACACCCATACTATAATTACCACGACCATCAAATGATTTAGGGTTTAAACCACGAAAATCACGAATACGAGGAATTGAGATTGAAATCAGGCGATCAAAGAATTCATACATTCTTTCTCTGCGCAGAGTTACCTTACAGCCAATCGGATAATCATCACGGATTTTAAAGGCCGCAATTGATTTTCTGGCTTTGGTTACAACAGGTTTTTGACCGGCTATCTTGGTCATATCACCTACTGCGTGTTCTATTATTTTCTTATCACCAATTGCTTCACCAAGACCCATGTTCAGGGTAATCTTAGTGATCTTTGGAACTTCCATTACACTTTTGTAATTGAATTCCTTTTGTAGCTGAGCTACAACATTATCTTTATAAAACGTTTGTAAAGTTGCCATTTTTAACTTGTCCTGTTCCTATATAACCAGGAATTATAAACCAGGGTTATAAACAAGTGGTTAAACCAGAGGTTTATAATCTGAATTTATAAAACAATTTAGTTTGTTAGAAAAGAGTTTTTATCAGAAAAGAGTTTATTAACCAATCAGCGATTATGCTATTACTTCGCTATTTGACTTGTAAAAACGGACTTTTTTACCGTCTTCCAAAAACTTAAAACCGACTCGGTCTGCCTTACCTGTTGCAGCATTAAAAATGGCTACATTAGATATATCAATAGGCATCGCCTTATCAATAATCCCACCAGTTTCACCTGCATTTGGATTAGCTTTAACATGCTTTTTAGCCACATTGATATTAGGAACAATCAATTTATTGTCGCCAACAAAGGTGTCTATCTGACCGCGTTTACCTTTATCTTTTCCGGCGATAACAATTACTTCATCACCTGTTCTTAACTTACGCATCACTTTCTCTCTTACGTCTTTTTAGCATTGATCACTCCAAAGTTAATTCGGTGATATCAGTACTAAAGTGCTTTTTTGAAATTACTTTAAATTAAAGTACTTCAGGTGCCAGTGAAATAATCTTCATAAATTTTTCGTTACGAAGTTCACGGGTTACTGGACCAAAGATCCGGGTTCCAATAGGTTGATGCGAGGCATTAAGTAATACCGCAGCATTGCCATCAAAACGGATCAAAGAACCATCAGGACGACGTACACCTTTGGTTGTACGAACAACAACCGCGTTGTACACATCACCTTTCTTTACCTTGCCTCTCGGCATGGCTTCTTTAATGCTGCATTTGATGATATCACCAACGCGAGCATATCTTCTGTGGGAACCACCAAGAACCTTGATACATTGGATTCTACGCGCACCACTATTATCGGCAACATCGAGTACCGTTTGCATCTGAATCATTGTTAATCTCCAAACGATTTTTATTGAATCGCTTATTCAAGCATATCCAAGAAAGCCATACATTATAGCATGGTCATTTTGATCTTGTATACTACTTATTTGTAAAGTGCCTTCCAGCAATTTCATCCCTTATCCCTTTTTATAAAGAGGAGAGGAGGAGATGTAATTATATCTGGTTAGCTTTATTTACGACTTCGACAAGTGCCCAGGCTTTTGTTTTGGACATTGGACGACATTCAGTAATGGTAACAGTATCACCAATTGCACATTCATTATTCTCATCGTGAACATGTAATTTAGTTGAACGCTTTATGTACTTGCCATAAAGCGGATGCTTAACTTTACGTTCAATCATTACAGTTGCAGTTTTGTCCATTTTGTCACTCAGAACAACACCGCTTACCGTTCTTAATTTTTTTTCTTCGCTCATCACTGATACCTGTTACTTTGCACTTAGAACGGTTTTAACGCGTGAAATATTGCGTCTAACCAATTTGAAAAGATGTGGCTTAACCTGCTGGCCAGATCCCTGACTCATTCTTAAGTTAAACTGTTCTTTACGTAATTCATGCAGAGTACCAGTCAGTTCTTCAACGGACTTGTCTTGCAAATCGCTTGCTTTTAATTTGTTTTCACTGCTCATTTACATCACCGTACGCTTAACAAAAGATGTAGCACAAGGCAATTTAGCTGCGGCAAGCTTGAACGCTTCACGCGCCAATTCTTCGGTCACACCTTCCATTTCATAAAGCATTGAGCCTGGCTGGATTTGTGCAACCCAATATTCCACGCTACCTTTACCTTTACCTTGTCTTACTTCAAGTGGTTTCTTAGAGATTGGTTTGTCTGGGAAGACACGAATCCAAATTTTACCACCACGTTTAATATGACGAGTCATGGCACGACGTGCGGCTTCAATCTGACGCGCAGTCAAACGACCGCGAGACATAGATTTAAGACCGTATTCGCCAAAACTCACTTTATTTCCCGTTTGCGCAAGGCCACGATTACGGCCTTTCATCTGCTTACGGAATTTTGTTCTTTTTGGTTGAAGCATTGTCTGTTCCTACCTGATAAGTTCCTGTTGAGTACTTTTAGCTAACTATTTGGATTCTGCTGGCTTCTTAGCAAGCAGCTTTTCTTTCATCATAGATTCAGTATCAAGTACTTCACCTTTGAAGATCCACACTTTTACGCCAATAATACCGTAAGTTGTGTTAGCTTCTGCCGTTCCATAATCAACATCAGCACGCAATGTATGTAATGGCACACGACCTTCACGATACCATTCTGCACGTGCAATTTCTGCTCCGTTCAAACGACCGGAAACGTTGATCTTGATTCCTTCAGCGCCCAGACGCATTGCGTTGGTTACTGAACGTTTCATCGCACGACGGAACATGATACGACGTTCCAACTGCTGGGCAACACTTTGTGCAACCAGAGTGGCATCGAGTTCAGGCTTACGAATTTCTTCAATATTGATATGAACAGGAATTCCCATCATGCCGGAAACTTCCGCTTTCAGTTTTTCAATATCTTCACCTTTTTTACCAATCACAATACCTGGACGGGCTGTGTGGATGGTAATTCTTGCATTATGTGCCGGGCGATCAATCTGAATACGACTGACTGAAGCATGAGCTAATTTCTTTTCAAGGAAATTTCTTACTTCAATATCTTTATTCAAAAAATCAGCATAGTCACGAGAATTGGCATACCATTTAGAGGTCCAATCCTTAATGATTCCCAGGCGAATGCCAATTGGGTGTACTTTTTGTCCCATAATTCTGCTCCGCTATTATCTGTCGCTAACTTTCACGACTACGTGACTGGTGCGTTTTAAAATTCTATTACCACGGCCTTTTGCACGAGGCTGCATACGTTTGTATGTTGGCCCTTCGTCGACAAATATTGTTGACACTTTCAGTTCATCAATATCTGCGCCTTCATTGTGCTCTGCGTTAGCAATAGCTGATTCAAGCACCTTCTTGATAATAACAGCCGCCTTTTTAGGACTGTATGCTAATAGATCAAGGGCTGCTTCTACTGGCTTGTTGCGGATTTGATCGGCAACAAGGCGCATTTTCTGAGCAGAAATCATAGCATTTCTTAATTTTGCTGAAACTTCCATTTGCTTACCTTGCCTTCTTATCTGCAACGTGGCCTCTATAGGTTCTGGTTAAAACCATTTCACCTAATTTGTGACCAACCATATTTTCATTAATTAATACAGGTACGTGCTGACGACCATTATGCACTGCGATGGTTAAACCAACCATTTCAGGCATAACCATTGAACGACGTGACCAGGTTTTAACTGGTTTGCGGTCATTGGTTTCAACAGCCTTGAGCACCTTTTTCATTAAATGACCATCTATAAATGGTCCTTTTTTAATTGAACGTGGCACTATTAATACTCCTTAAGAATGATTATTTCTTGTTACGACGACGTACAATAAACTTATCAGTACGTTTATTACTACGTGTCTTGTAACCCTTAGTAGGAGTACCCCATGGAGATACCGGGTGACGGCCTCCTGATGTACGACCCTCACCACCACCATGTGGATGGTCAACTGGGTTCATAGCAACACCACGAACAGTTGGGCGAATACCTCTCCAACGTGTCGCACCTGCTTTTCCGAGCTTACGTAGACTGTGCTCTGAATTACTCACTTCACCAATCGTTGCTTTACAGTCAACATGAATCTTGCGCATTTCACCAGAACGCAAACGAACAGTGACATAGGCACCTTCACGTGCAACTAACTGAGCTGAAGTACCGGCACTACGTGCAATTTGTGCACCTTTACCAGGTTTCAGTTCAATACAATGAATGATTGAACCAACCGGAATATCACGCAATTGCATGGCATTTCCAGGTTTGATATCACACTCTGCACCAGATTGAATCGGGGTACCAGCAGATACGCCTTTAGGTGCAACAATATAACGACGTTCGCCATCGGCATATAAAACTAATGCCAGATGAGCCGTTCTATTTGGATCATATTCCAGACGTTCAACTTTGCCCGGGATACCATCTTTATTACGTTTAAAATCAACAACACGATAGTGCTGCTTGTGACCACCACCAATATGGCGCGTAGTGATACGACCATTATTGTTGCGACCACCTGATTTTGACTTCTTAGCGAGCAGCGGTGCATGTCCTGAGCCTTTATGTAGACCTTCGGACTGAATGCGAACTACAAAACGACGCCCTGCTGAAGTTGGTTTGCTTTTTATTACAGCCATTTCGAATTACCTCAACTTTAGCCCGGCTACTCGCCCGACATCATTTCTATGGTTGAACCTTCTGCCAAGGTAACATACGCTTTTTTCCAGTCTTTACGACGACCAAGTTTTTGGCCAAAACGTTTTAGTTTACCTTTTGCGACACTTGTTTGTACTTTTGATACTTTCACATCAAAAACACTTTCAACCGCTTTTTTTATTTCTGGTTTTTTAGCATCAATTGCTACTTTGAATACATATTGATTATTGTATTCAGCATTTAAGGCACTTTTTTCAGAAACATGCGGTGCAATTAATACGTTGAAGATACGTTCCTGGTTCATTTGAGCATCTCCTCAACTTTTTTAACCGCATCTGCAGTTATAATGACTTTCTCATAACGCACCAGACTGACTGGATTGATATGCTGTGCATCAGTGTATTCAATATTGATCAGATTTCTTGAAGAAAGATAAATATTTTGATCAAAATCAGAAGTAACAATTAATGCGTTCCCGGTATCTAATGCTTTCAGTTTTTCTGCCAGCTCTTTAGTTTTAGGGCCTTCCATTTTTAAATCAGCAAGTATAACCAGACGTTCCTGACGAGCCAGCTCTGACACAATTGATATCATAGCGGAGCGATACATCTTACGATTTACTTTCTGTGAAAAATCACGATTGCCTGCAGCGAATGTTGTACCACCACTACGCCAGATAGGGCTGCGGATAGTACCGGAACGGGCACGGCCTGTTCCCTTTTGACGCCATGGTTTAGCACCACCGCCGCTGACTGCTGCACGATTTTTTTGACCTTTGGTTCCAGAACGACCGCCAGCAAGATATGCTGTGACAACCTGATGAATCAAGGCTTCATTAAAATCTTTGTTAAATGCTTCTTCAGATACTTCTACCGTCTTTTTAGAGGCTTTACCTGAAGCTGTTGTTAAATTCAGTTCCATTTAATAATCCTCTTCTAAGCTTTCACGGCAGGTTTAACAATGACATCTGCATTTTTAGATCCGGGTACACCACCACGAACTAAAAGAAGATTTTTGTCAACGTCAACACGAACGACTTCAAGGTTCTGAACTGTGCTTTTTCTAGCACCCATATGTCCAGACATTTTCTTGCCCTTGAATACTCGACCTGGAGTCTGATTCTGACCAATTGAACCATTTGAACGGTGAGAAACAGAGTTACCGTGTGTCATATCCTGACGGTGGAAGTTGTAACGCTTGATTCCACCCTGAAAGCCTTTACCAATTGAAGTTCCGGTCACATCAATTTTTTGACCTGCTTCAAATAAATCGGCTTTGATTTCAGAACCTGCAGAGAACCCGGAAGTTTCTTCTTCAGTCAGACGAAATTCTACCGTTTTACGTCCTGCTTCAACTCCTGCTTTGGCAAAATGGCCTGCAGCAGATTTATTGACGCGAGTCGCACGACGGCTTCCTACGGTAACCTGAATTGCATTATACCCATCGGTTTCACTGGTTTTAACCTGTGTCACACGATTAGGCTCAATTTCAAGTACTGTTACAGGGATCGATTCACCCTGCTCCGTAAAGATGCGGGTCATACCCACTTTACGGCCTACTAAACCTAAACTCATTCTAGTTTCCTTTGTAAATCACTTTAATATTCTTAAAATTCTAAGTGAAATTACATCTTGGCATAGATTTCGGTTGATCCATGCTCGGCTTTATTAAATTGTTACTTTATCTAAATTTGATATCCTTTAATTCTCAATAAGAGAATAAAGAACCCGATAAAGTTAAAACAAAACGATTCATTTAAAATTTTTATGGCAACCTATTGTTTTTAAACAAATAATTTACCTTAAAAATATCTCGAACCGTCTTAAATAAAAATATAAGAGGCGGTATTTTAGTTCAATTTGATCTGAACATCAACACCTGCAGCAAGATCAAGCTTCATTAAAGCATCTACTGTCTTATCTGTTGGTTTAACTATATCCATAAGACGCTTGTAAGTACGCAGTTCATACTGGTCACGAGCATCTTTATTGACGTGAGGTGAAGTCAAAACATTGAAACGTTCTTTACGTGTGGGCAAAGGAATTGGTCCCTTCACAATCGCACCGGTACGCTTTGCAGTTTCAACAATTTCTTTGGCACTGATATCGATAAGGCGATAATCAAATGCTTTTAAATGGATGCGGATAGTTTGATCTTCTGTTGACATATTATTTTGTCCTGTTCAATTAATATACATTCCCCAGGCGCAAACCCGGGGAATGAGGATCATTTTTTCGGTGAATTTTACTCAATAACCTTGGCAACAACACCGGCGCCAACAGTACGGCCGCCTTCACGAATCGCAAAACGTAAGCCGTCTTCCATCGCAATCGGTGCAATCAGAGTAACAACCATCTGCACGTTATCACCCGGCATAACCATCTCTACGCCTTCAGGTAATTCACAAGCACCGGTCACATCCGTGGTACGGAAGTAGAACTGAGGACGATAACCTTTGAAAAATGGCGTATGACGTCCACCTTCTTCTTTGCTCAGTACATAGACTTCTGCTTCGAAGATAGTGTGTGGCGTGATTGAACCCGGCTTAGCCAGTACCTGACCACGTTCCACTTCTTCACGTTTTACACCACGTAATAGAACACCTACGTTATCACCCGCCTGACCCTGGTCAAGCAGTTTACGGAACATTTCAACACCGGTACACGTCGTTGTCTGAGTGTCTTTGATACCGATAATTTCGATTTCTTCGCCCACTTTAACAATACCGCGCTCGATACGACCGGTTACAACCGTACCACGACCTGAGATTGAGAACACGTCTTCCACGGGCATAATGAAATCACCATCAATGGCACGTTCTGGCTCTGGAATATAGTTATCCATCGCATCAACCAGTTTGTAGATTGACTGAATACCGATTTCGCTGTCTTCGCCTTCAAGGGCTTTCAAAGCAGAACCAATAATAATCGGTGTATCATCACCTGGGAAGTCGTAGGCATCCAGTAATTCACGGATTTCCATTTCGACCAGTTCCAGTAATTCTTCGTCATCAACCATATCGGCTTTGTTCATATAGACAAGAATGTAAGGAACACCCACCTGACGGGATAAGAGGATATGCTCACGTGTTTGCGGCATGGGGCCGTCTGCAGCACTACAGACCAGGATTGCGCCGTCCATCTGGGCGGCACCAGTGATCATGTTTTTAACATAGTCAGCGTGTCCAGGACAGTCTACGTGTGCGTAGTGACGACTCTCTGATTCATATTCAACGTGGGAAGTCGCAATGGTGATACCACGCGCTTTTTCTTCCGGTGCCGAATCAATTTGATCAAAGGCACGGGTTTCTCCGCCGAATTTCTCTGCCATTACTTTGGTAATTGCAGCAGTTAAAGTTGTTTTACCATGGTCAACGTGGCCAATTGTACCAACGTTGACATGTGGTTTTGTACGTTCGAATTTTTCCTTGGACATCACTCGACCTCAATATTAAGCAAGTTTAAAAAATAACTATTGGTTATCTGGAGCCCATGGCCAGAATTGAACTGGCGACCTCATCCTTACCAAGGATGCGCTCTACCCCTGAGCTACATGGGCATTTATTATTCTCTACGTCACCTGTCGGCAAACTTAAAGAATAATAAAATGGAGCGGGTAGCGAGAATCGAACTCGCATCATCAGCTTGGAAGGCTGAGGTTCTACCATTGTACCATACCCGCAAACGCTTACATTCAATATGCAATTGTTTTTAAAGTAAAAAAAAACGCCATCCTATTAGTTTTTAATAGTGAAAAAGCGTTTATTTTCTGAATTCTCTAAATTGAAGATGGTGGAGGGGGGAGGATTCGAACCTCCGAAGGCAGAGCCAGCAGATTTACAGTCTGCCCCCTTTGGCCGCTCGGGAACCCCTCCATTACCTCAGAAAGGTCGGTATTATTGGTTAATTTGCTTTCTCTGTCAAGACAATTTATCAAATATCGGTAACTTTTTAGCGCTGCTTCAAAAAAAGTTACTTTGAACACTATTTGTTACTTTTAATATCCTGATATTTTGTTCTTTTTGAGTAATTTTATGATGTATTTGGCAGGGACGGCATAGGTGATTCCGCTGGGTTTTTGCAATACGCTTTCTTTACTTTCTTTAATAAAAACCTTGTTGATTACCCCCAGTACTTTGCCATTATCAGATGCATACATGGGGCTGCCGCTATTACCCGGATAAGCTGTCGCATCCAGTTGATAAACAAAATAGGGATTTTTCAGTCGTTCTATCATTTTGACGGTCAATGTCGAGGAACTGGGCGCCGGAATGACCACCGGGGATATGGCGGAAATTATGCCGCGATGTGTCACGGGGAATAGTCCTAATACGGCACCGATAGGAAATCCGGTAAAAGCAATATTTTCACCCTCCCGGGCTTTTCGTTTTGTCTCTATTTTTAAGGCCGGGAATTTTGTTCCTTCAATTCGCAATAATGCCAGATCATGTTCCTTATCACTGTCGAGGACTCTGACTTTACGATATTTCACCTGTTTGTTTTGTCTGTAGAAAATCACCAGTTGTTCTTTTTTATCCGTCTTGATATGAGCCGGAATGACATGATGGTTGGTGATAATATGATAACCATCAGCCACCACAAAGCCCGTACCCAATAAATTTGATGGCGGCCGGCGGGTTGACTGAAATGTGCCGACACCGACTATAGAAGGTTTTATCTGTTTGATTACCCGGGGGAGGGTTTGTGCTGACAGGTCAAAGCTGATGAATAAAAATATAAAAAATATCAGCCAGAGTTTGTTTTGGTTTTTCATAATTAAATATCGTGTTTTGCCATCCCTGGGAGTATGGGCGGCTCGCCCATCACTCGTTCCCATGCTCTGCATGGGAATGCATATATTAGCTGATGTATACACACCCCCAGGTATGCATTCCCACGCGGAGCGTGGGAACGAGATCGCCAGTATTTTTTGTTTTTCATAAACTATCGATCAAAAATTTCCAGTATACCAACCATCTGATTATTTTGATCCGCAACAACCAAAGCCTTAATCTTTTTCTCCAGCATCAGCGCCTCAGCATCCACTAACATCATCTCAGGCTCAATAGTGATCGGTTTTGTAGTCATAATATCACCAATACTTGAGTGATTCAGGTCAACCTGATTCACCAAAGCCCGTCTTAAATCACCATCCGTTACAATCCCCTCAACCTGATTATTTTCTACAATCACAACCAAACCTAAACGACCTTCACTAATGGCCAGTACTGCTTCTCTCAAAGGAATATCAGAACTAATGACCGGCAGGTTACTGTTATGCATCACATCTGCAACCCGGGTTAATAGTCGTTTGCCAAGACTGCCGCCCGGGTGATAACGGGCAAAATCTTCCGCCTGAAAGTTACGTTCTTTGATTAGAGCAACGGCCAGGGCATCACCAATTCCCATGGTGGCCAATGTTGAAGTCGTAGGAGCCAGGTTATTTGGACACACTTCCCGTTCAACTTTAACACTCAGAACAATATCTGAGTATTTTGCCATGGAGGATTCTGTATTACCGACAATAGAGATAATGGTATTGCCAAAATGTTTGATGGAGGGCAGCAGGTTAATAATTTCTTCTGTTTCACCGCTATAGGAAATTAAAATCAGTAAATCTTCCCGCGCCAGCATACCCAAATCACCATGAAATGCTTCGGCAGGATGCATAAAAAAGCTGGGAGTGCCGGTGGAAGCAAATGTTGCGGTTATTTTTTTCCCCACCAGGCCGGATTTGCCCATACCACAAATGACTACTCGGCCTTTTGTTTGCAGGATCAAATTCACTGCTTTTTCAAATTCATCCCCCAGTCCTTCGGCCATATTAATCAATGCCTTGGCCTGTTCTGTCAGTGATTCTTTAGCAATTGCTAAAATTGAGGATTCTTTATTTTTGTTAGTCATAAATTGGCCATAGTTAACTTCCCCCTTTTTCAAAGGGGGACTGAGGGGGTTTAAAATGCTGATTTGCAACCCCCTCAATCCCCCCTTCTAAAGAAGGGGAAAGCTGTTTTTGGATGAACACCAGTTATAATGTGGTTAGTATTTTCTCTACTTTTGCAATATCCGCTTCAACATCAACGCCATGCCCCGGTTGGTCATGGACAATCGAAACATGGATTGCGATGCCATTATATAGCACTCTTAACTGCTCCAGTGATTCGGTTTTTTCCAGCATACAGGGCTGTAAAGTCATATATTTTTTTAATGTAGCAGCACGATAGGCATACATTCCAATATGCCGATACCAGTTGCCTTCATTTGCCAATGACTTTACATTCTGTTGTGAAGCCGATTCCATAGTAAACGCATCTCTTGCCCAGGGCATAACTGCCCGGGAGGAATAGAGGGCATAGCCCTCATAATCCATAACCACTTTAACCACATTGGAATCA
>Ga0209013_10000766_pt1 | contig 29237 bp, 24 predicted proteins | sample Cruoilmetagenom2_FD_187291 | JGI IMG/M metagenome (GOLD analysis project Ga0209013, IMG submission 187291) | Oil polluted marine microbial communities from Coal Oil Point, Santa Barbara, California, USA - Sample 2 (SPAdes) (version 2) | ecosystem: Environmental > Aquatic > Marine > Oil seeps ...
CCTATTCACGGCCCCATCTGATGTAGACTACCGGAATGACCGCGAAACACCATAAGGGACAATGAAAATTCTGTCTGGAGATTATCTGCTTGGAGAACTTGCGTTCGGGAATCCCTGGAATTTGGCATGTCATAGATCTCTTGGGGGTGAGTGATTGGTGTTCAGTAACTATTCTACTAGTGCTTTGTCAAAGATGAAAGTTTCATTCGATATCCTGTTACTACACCATTGACAAAGCTTCTAGTTTTCCGTCCACGATTTACTCTTACGAAATAACAACATTTGACATAACACTAGGATAAACTAAGGAGATCATATTTATTGGCAGTTTGGGGTTGACGCCCATTATTACGGGATTTATATTTGGAGTACAGCAGAACGGTCCGTTTGGTAGCAGGGCATGATATGGATAGCAGGATCGACGAACAATTTGTTACTGACGATAGTGCCGATGACTTATTATGGATGCTGCAATCAGGACAGGTCAGCAAGCGGCTTCTGATTGAAGAATTGGTCAGCCGATATTATCAAGAAATATACTACCTCGCTTACACTATCCTAGAAGACAATCGAGCTTCGTCGGAAACGGTTCAGCGTACTCTGGCTAATGCAGTGGTTTCTTCACGAACATTACGTGAAGACGTTGATATCGACATTTGGCTATATAAGATAGCATGGGATGATATTCTGCAAGCACTAAGCAGGGAATGGTTCTGGAGAAAGCTCGAGAAGTTCCTATTATTGAGAGGGGAATTTACTGAGCATATTTCTGCTACGCCAATTACACCGGAAATTGGCACCGTTTGGTATATTTTTGAACGCAAGCTTGCGCCTTCAAACCGTAGATTGTTGATCCTTCACAGCGTTCATTGTTGGCCAGTGAAAAGAATTACTCAGATTGTGGGAGCAGATACCAGTGATGTGCTGAGGGATATTGATCAGACATGGCAGATTGTCCATAATAATTTGGATGCAGTCGGGTCTTCTGAACAAGAAGTCAGAAATTCTTTCACCAAAGCATTACTTTTACGTTGGAACCGATACAACATTCCATCAGTAAATCAGGACCAAATTGTTGAGCATATTTGTTTGCTTGCTGGAGATGGGAACAGTATTCGAAATCTTGGCAGATTGATCAAAGATGTTTCAGTGCTCTTGATCGCACTGATAACCATAGCTGTTTTAATTTGGGCTGTTTTCATATCTTGAAGCGTGATAAATCTATTGTACTACCCATCCAATATCTCATACCATATATCACCCTCTGGTATAATTTTTATGTTGCTGAGTTTTGGTCATTGTTGTCGTCGATCGAGGGGCTTCACGTGCTTAAAATAGGGGAAAGTGTATGTTAACACCGGGATAACCCCCGGTTTTATTTTGTGGATTTTTGCAGAAAGGAACCAGATATGGATAAATCTGAACACCTAGACTTATATTACCAGATGGTGTTAATTCGACTAGTAGAAGAAGAAGCCGCTCAGCTCTACCAGCAAGGGAAAATTGGCGGTTTCTTGCACTTATACATCGGGCAGGAGGCTGTTAGCACAGGTTTGATATCAGTTCGTGAGTCGAAGGATCGTGTGATCACTGCTTATCGCGATCATGGTGTCGCGATTAATTGTGGGCTTAGCGCCAATGAGGTCGTAGCAGAATTGTTAGGTAAAGAAACAGGCTGCTCCAAAGGTAAAGGCGGTTCAATGCACATGGCTGATGTAAACAAGAACTTTTGGGGCGGCCACGCAATTGTTGGCGCGCATCTACCAATAGCTTCTGGTCTTGCATTGGGAGATGTATATAAAAAGAATAACGCTGTAACAATTTGCATGTTTGGTGATGGCGCTACAAATATCGGCTATTTCCATGAAGCAGTTAATCTCTCGAAAGTGTGGCAGTTACCCGTGTTGTGGGTTTGTGAAAATAACCAATATGGCATGGGAACAGCGGTCGAGAAAGCTTCTGCAGTCTCTGAGATCCGCCAAAAAGCTGAAGGGTATGGAATTCCGAACAACCGGGTTAACGGAATGGATATCATGGAAGTGCGGAAATCCGCAGAGGAGGCTATCAAGCATGTTAGAGCTGGAAACGGACCATATTTCCTGGAAATTGTCACTTATCGCTTCAGGGGTCACTCTATGGGTGATCCTGAACGGTATCGAGTCGCTGATGAGGTAAAAAAGTGGCAGGAAAATGACCCGATCGGTATCTATCGAAAATACCTATCTGATCAAAAGATCGCAAAAGAGGGTGAATTAGATCAAATCGATGAAAAGGTTGCCGAAGAAGTTACCGAAGCGGTCAAATTTGCTGAAGTGAGTCCAGAACCGGCTCCAGGAAGTTTATTCGAAAACATTTATGTTGAAGAAGTTTAGTCAGCTAGCGAAAACTGAATCATTGAAAGTTTTTCGGATCTCAAAGGAATAGAAAAATGGCAAGAATTACGATGAGAGAAGCAATCTCGCAAGCGTTGTGGGAGGAGATGGAACGTGACCCAGATGTTTTCATCATGGGAGAAGAAGTGGGGTTGTGGGGAGGAACCTATGCGGTGACTAAAGGTTTCTACGATCATTTTGGTGCCGAACGTGTGCGAGATACACCCATCGCTGAAGCTGCGATCATCGGTGGTGCGATTGGTGCCGCGATGACAGGGTTGCGCCCTGTCGCAGAGCTGATGACGATCAATTTCGCATTCTCTGCAATGGATCACATCGTAAATGAAGCAGCTAAAATGCATTATATGTTTGGTGGTCAAATAGAATTACCAATGGTAATTCGTGCGGTCGGTGGGGGCGGGCGTCAGCTGGGAGCAACACATTCTCAGACCCCAGACGCGATCTTCGCGCATTTTCCGGGATTGAAAGTAGTAGCACCAGGCACTCCGGAAGATGCGAAAGGGTTATTGAAATCCGCCATTCGTTCTGATGATCCGATAATGTTCATTGAGCATGCCACCCTTTATCAAGTTCGAGCGGAGGTGCCCGAAGGTGATTATCTCATCCCGATTGGTAAATCTAAAGTGCAGCGGCCCGGAAAAGATGTCACATTGATCACCTACAGTAAGATGTTGGAATATTCACTTAAGGCAGCTGATCAGTTATTGAAAAAAGGCATCGATGTTGAGATAATTGATCTGCGCTCATTGCGACCTCTAGATATGGAACCCATTATCGAGTCATTTAAGAAAACGAATCGTGCAGTGATAGCCGAAGAGGGTTGGCGTTCGTACGGAGTTGGATCTGAAATATCGGCTCGCATTTATGAGGAAGCTTTTGATTATGTTGATGCACCCATAAAGCGGGTAGCCCAGAAAGAAGTCCCCTTACCGTATAATCGGACGCTTGAACAAATGGCTCTACCACAAGTAGACGATATTGTTGCAGCAGTCCTGGAGGTGATGTGATGGCCGAGATCATTTCCATGCCGAAGCTGGGGTTTGATATGGCAGAAGGGACTCTTGTGCGATGGATTGCAGCTGAGGGGGATTCTATAACCAAAGGCGGGGTAATCGCCGAGATAGAAACCGACAAGGCGACTGTGGAAGTGGAATCAGCCTTCAGCGGAGTGCTCGTCCATCACATCGTTTCGGAAGGTGATATTGTTCCTATCAATACACCAATTGCAGTTGTCGCTGATGAAGGTGAGGATGTTGATCTGGATGAAATCCTCGTGGGGGTTGCTGCACGAGAACCGGCCGAAGAAGAGCAAATCGAGGCTGGTGTGGATCAACCTGGTGAACAAGAACCTGGAGAACGACTGGAAGAGGAAATGGGGAAATTCCCTGATGGAATAAAGGCATCGCCAATAGCCCGGCGGATGGCGAAAGACTATAAGATTGATTTACGTCAAATAACCGGTTCTGGTACAGGTGGAAGAATAGTTAAATCGGATATTGAAGAATATTTGAAATCGCCTCGGACTGAACCGAGCCGTGTAGCCCCGCCTTTGTTTCCAACGATTACAGATGTTTCCTTAGAAGATGAAACTGTTCAGCTGAACCGCCTCCGCATGGCGATTGGTCGCCGCATGACAGAGGCGAAACAGACAGTACCGCACTTCTATGTAACGCATGAATATGATATGGCGGGTGTGATGGCAACACGCAAGCAGGTGAATTCGATGCTGCCTGAGGATGAAAAGACATCGGTAAATGATTATATTCTCAAGGCTGTAGCCCTTACTCTGCGAGAATTCCCAAACCTTAACGCTACCTTTGCAGGGGAACAGATTATTCATCATGGGCATGTCAATATCGGTGTGGCAGTTGCGGTTGAAGGGGGCTTATTAACGATTGTGAACCGGGACACAGACATTAAATCTGTGCGGCAGATATCGCAAGAGACGAAAGCAATGGTTAGCCGTGCGAGATCTGGTAAGGTTAAGCCGGATGACATTGAGGGATCTACGTTCTCGGTGAGCAACCTGGGTATGTTTAGTGTTGAGCATTTTATTGCGATTATCAACCCGCCTGAGGCAGCCATCCTGGCAGTAGGTGCTGTACGGGAGGTTCCAGTAGTCGTAGATAATCAAATTGTTCCTGGGCTAAGGATGAAAGCCACCATATCTGTTGACCACCGGGTTAGCGATGGCGTAGAAGCGGCTCAATTCCTTCAGTCCTTGGCGAAATATTTAGGCGAGCCTTTACGGTTGCTTCTGGAAGGCTATATGGTGAAATTGTAATCAATCAGTTTGTATACTGATTAATGGCGGAGAGTTGTTCATGGCGGCACTTTTCATTATGTGCCGCCGATTGCTTCAATACCCTGGCGATATTAATTCTGATCGTTTGGCTTATTATTTTTTGACCGTGTTGGAAGTTTATTGTTTGTTAGAGACAGAATTCTTTCTAGGAGGGTAGGAACGATGGAACCTATCTCGTTATTCGAGGCTCATTCAAATTATGTTATCGGGTTATTATTCTCGGCTGATAATAAGATCCTCATTTCCTCTGGCATGGATAAGCTCATTAAACTATGGTCTGTTCCTGATTGGAAACTGCTCGATGTCTTTGAGGGTCATGAAAACAGCGTTAACAGCATATCACTGTCATCTGGCGGGGCTTTGCTTGCTTCAGGTTCAACCGATACCACTGTAAAACTATGGTCGTTCCCAGCAGGTGAGTTATTGCACAATCTGCAGGACCAGAAGAAGGTGGTTGCTGTGGTCAAGATTTCGCCAAACGGTCAGCTGATCGCAGCTGCTTCCTATGGTGGGCGTGCGAAAATGTGGAAGATAAATGGGGCAGATGTACTTGCCCTGAAAACTGCATCCAGAAATCTAACCGCGCTGGCATTCTCACCCAACAATAAATACCTGGCTACAGGGGGATTGGGCGATAATATCGAGATCTGGGACATCGAGACCGGTGAACTCTTCCAAACGTTGGTTGGGCACAAGACAGCTATCCTTTCGATTAGATATATTCAAGATGGTGATTTGTTATTCACGATGGGATATGATGGTACGGTACGTTATTGGCAAACATCTACTTGGGAAGAACGCCATTGTTTCAATGCGGGCAGCGACAAACTTCGTGGTGCATACATACCATCTGGAGACAAGATTGCCGCTGTTGTTAGCGAGGGTAGAATTCAATTCCGTAATCTCGAGGATTGGACCATGGCATATGACCTTAACGTTGGCGCGAAAGCTGTAAATGGCGTAGCACTCTCACCAGATGGTTTATGGTTTGCTGTTGGAGCGGCAGATAAAAAAATCCGTATATGGAGATATAACGACTTGATCAATAATTAACGAAAGGTGCCTGGTATCCATTTTTCCTTGAGCCATGATCCACCAAATTGCAGAATTGTAGAAGAATAGATTTGGTGATTTGACAGGATTTGGCAAATAATTAGGATTACCAGGGGGTAAAATATTAGCTTAGTGATGGCGTATTATTTCCTTGAACTCAAGATACAGACAAGTTTAGTGAAGGACATAAATTTCATTGCTGTTTTACCCGCAGACAAATCAGTGTGATTATTTGGTCACTGACTAATTTCCCCAAGAGGTCAAGCGGTATTTATTTTCTGTTCTAACTAAGGTGGGTGTTGCTTCAACTGAGACAATTCCTGGTCGCAGAGTACTTGTGGGAAGATAATTCTGCAAATCTCGCAAGTACGCTGTAGAATGGTTAATAGCAGTTCAAGGAGCAAATATGGTCTCTCAACAGTATGATCTTGGATATCTGAAAGCTGGATTAAGTCAATTAGAAGATTACCTTCTGGCCAACCAGCTTTACTGGGCCACAGGACCTTCACATCCGCCTGGAGAGCCAATTTACCCTCAACTTACGATTGGCACGCTTCTATTGGCCATTAAGAGGATTCAAACAAGAGCAGATGAGGGGAGTGGAACTGAATACTTTGATGAGCTCAGCGAGCTTAACAAAATTGAACGACAGTGGAAATCGGCATGGATCCAAAAAGCAACCCGTGAATTTCATGCCCGAATGAATCTCTGGCGGAATTATCTTGATGACTATCGTAAATCCCCAGCAGATAACTACGATCGTTATGCCTTTGAAGTCTCCAGAAGAGTTGTGTTAGAGCTTTTGCAGCCATATATTGATGAATCATCGAACAAAAACAGCCAGTTACTGACTGACTTAGATGCAGTGTTGAGGATCAATTTCGTACCAGGGAATTTTATTTGGGAAGAAGATATCAAGCAAGGTTTCCCCAGGAATAATTATTGGTACTTATACGGCAGTTTAAGGGAAAATGGATGAGATAATTTTATCCGCCTAGGTAATATTACCCATGATTAGAAACGTCTATATATTAAAGAAATGACCTCGGCCTGGTTCTAATAGAACGTCGGTATCTAAATGTATGTGTGATACTCTTAAGTATGGAATCACTAGAATCACTTAAGGACAAAATATGGTAGCGAGTTTCAAGCTAGGAAGGATCTTAGGGATACCAATTGGAGTACATTCCAGCTGGTTTATTCTGTTTGCATTGCTGACATTTTCGTTATCCACGGGTTATTTTCCAAGTGAGTATCCTGACTTATCACTAACAATGGATATTATTCTTGGTTTGGTTACGAGCCTCCTATTCTTTGGTTCAGTGTTAGCGCATGAGTTAGGTCATTCGATTTTCGCACTTCGGAACAATATTCCCGTTAAGAGCATCACACTTTTTATTTTCGGAGGTGTTGCTCAAATTGAAAGCGAACCAAAATCTCCTGGAGCGGAATTCAGAATTGCGATAGCAGGTCCCATAACCAGCCTAACGCTCGCAGCAATTTTTGGAGGTTTGTGGATTCTCGATCAAAACTTCAATCTGTTAGCCGCACCTAGTCGTTACTTGATGAGGATCAATTTTTTATTGGCTGTCTTTAATATGATCCCCGGATTTCCATTGGACGGTGGGCGTGTACTGCGAGCGATCGTGTGGCAGGTGACTGGAAATTTGCGACGGGCGAATCGGGTCGCGGTTTTATCAGGGCAAATTGTGGCTTATGGATTTATTGCCTACGGTGTCTACTGGATTTTCACAGGGCGCGTATTTGATGGCTTATGGTTGATTTTCATCGGATGGTTCCTACAGAATGCTGCCACATCAACACGTTCACAGACCCAGATACAGGATTCGCTGCAGGGAGTGAAAGTTTCACAAGTGATGACCTGTGATTGTGACCAAGTCACTAATCTTCAACCAATTAACCAACTTGTAGAAGAGAGTGTGTTGACCAGGGGGAAACGATGTTTCTTTGTGACTTCCGAAGGTCAGCTGCAGGGAATGCTGACATTGCGGGATATTGCAAAAATCCCAGAACAGAAATGGCGCTTTACTACGACAGAACAAGCTATGGTCCCACTAAGCCGTCTTGAATGGGTTGAGCCTGATGATGAGCTTCTCAAAGCCCTCAGGATAATGGACAGCAAAAATGTCGCTCAACTCCCTGTATTATCTACAGGCGAATTAGTTGGTATGCTTTCTCGGGAGCAAATCGTAAGCTACATCAGAGCGCGCGCTGAACTAGGTGTTTGAGTCTTTGTTCTGGATGAGCCCATTTCGATCAGCGCACGAAATATACCGTGATTGTTAGGAGCGCGAGGAAAACGCAGTATATTGAGAAAATATATAGAGGATAATGAGTTAAAAACCTTATTAACCACCGTATTGCTAAATAGCCTGTCACCGCTGCCGCGATAAACCCCGGGATGTAAACGGGTAATCTAGCAGCGAAATCTGGCATAGCAATCAAGTCCATTGATGCGATCAAACCGGCGGCAAGCATGACCGGGATGGACATCAGAAATGAAAAACGTGCCGCAGAAGGGCGATCAAGATTACGCGTCATACCCCCTGTGATTGTCGCCCCTGATCGAGACATACCTGGAAACAATGCCAAGATTTGGGAAATTCCGATCCAGATGGCATCTTGCCAATCCATATGATTTAGATCTCGGTTCCTCTCCCCAATTTTTTCCGCCAACACTAATAGTGCTGCAGTGCCCAACAAGAAAAACGCGGTCACGAGTGGGTTGTTGAAAGCTGATTCAATCGGATCTTTAAATAGTAGCCCAATAATGCTTGCTGGTACGGTAGCGATGATGATATACCAACCTAATCTTGCTTGAGTACTATAGAGAGGTTTTTTTGTTATCAATCCGCGTCCGACGGCAATAACTATCGCAATTATGTCGTCCCAAAAATATGCGATTACAGCGATAAGGGTGGCAACCTGAACAAGTACGTCAAATATGAATGCTTCGCTGGGGGGGATTTCCCAACGCAGAAGAAATGGGAAGATTACAAGGTGTCCAGAGCTGGATACTGGTAGGAATTCAGTCAATCCCTGAATGATCCCAAGAATAATTGATTCGAAAATGGTCATAGATAATTGTTATTATGTATTCGTCAAGGGGTACTCATGTCTAAATCTAGATGGAGACCTTGAATAAATTCCCATAAACTACCCGCAATAATCGCCGTTCTCATATCCCTTACAAGTGTTATTAAGGTATGAAGGTTGTGCAAACTCAGCAAAGTCGCCGATAGCATCTCCCGGGCATTAATTAAGTGGCGCAAGTAAGCCCGCGAGAAGTTCTGGCAGGTATAGCAGGCACAATTCTCGTCAATCGGAAGAGGGTCGCGCTTGAAGGCTGCATTCACTAAATTTAATCTGCCATGCATGGTTATTGCCGCGTTATGGCGGGCGAGTCTGGTTGGTAGTACACAGTCGAAGATATCAACGCCTCTAATTATCCCGTTTACCAAGTCTTCAGGTGCACCAACTCCCATAAGGTAACGCGGTTTATCGGGAGGCAGGATACCATTTACGACATCTAACATGGCGTGCAGCTCAGCTTTGGTTTCACCAACGGAGAGTCCTCCAATAGCATTTCCTGGAAAATTGAGCGAGGCTATGAATTCTGCAGATTTAGTGCGCAGACTTGGAAATACGCCGCCCTGAACGATGCCAAACAGAGCTTGATCAGAGCGAGATTTCACTGCAAGACAGCGTTCTGCCCAATTGTGTGTTCTGAGCATGGCTATCTCAGCGTAGCTGCTATCATATGGCGGGGAACACTCATCGAAAGCCATGATGATATCCGCTCCCAGGTTTTCCTGTATCGCAATTGCCCTCTCGGGCGTGAAGCGGTGTTGTGAGCCATCTATATGACTCTTAAATGTCACTCCATCATCATCGATTATGCGCGCTTTCGCCAAGGAAAATACTTGATAGCCTCCCGAGTCGGTGAGTATTGGTCCCTGCCAATTCATAAAATCATGCAGACCACCCAATTCGGAAACTAGACCGTCACCTGGGCGCAGGTAGAGGTGATAAGTATTGGCAAGCACTAAAGATGCTTCCAGATTACCTAATTGTGCTGGAGTAATGGATTTGACGGTTGCATTGGTTCCCACGGGCGCAAATACGGGAGTATTTATCGGCCCGTGTGGAGTATGGAAAATTCCAGCTCTGGCGCGCCCCTCTTGGGCGATTAGTTCATATTGAAAATCCATATTATTCGTATCCCTCAGGATTAAGAGCGAACAGATTATACTCGCAAAACAAGATATTATTACGGATGGCGGATTATGATCCTTTCATTCGATCGCTCGTTTTGCGGGAATTTGACATCGTCAATGGTCTACTGAATCGGGGTGATATAATTCTTAGGTTGCGAAAATATTACATAGACTTGTAGGGAGAATTCGAGCATGCCAAACATGAATTTACCAGGTCCAAAAGCGCGCGCAATTGTAGAACGGGATGATCAAGTTATCTCACCTTCATATCCTCGCGATTATCCATTCGTGATGGAGAAGGGCAGGGGGGTTGAAGTTTGGGATGTGGATGGGAACCGATTTCTAGATTTTGCCGCTGGGATTGCCGTCGTTTCGACTGGGCATAGTCACCCGAAAGTTGTCAAAGCTATCCAAGATCAAGCTGATAGATTCTTGCATATCTCATCAGACTTCTATCATCCTTTATGGGTAGAGCTTGGCGAAAAATTTGACGAAATTGCGCCATTCACCGATGACGCTGTATCGTTCATGACCAATTCTGGCGCCGAAAGTGTTGAAGGTGCTATCAAGCTTGCACGGTATCATACAGGTCGCAGTGTGATTATTAGCTTTTTGGGCGCGTTCCATGGTCGCACAATGGGAGCTGTCACATTGACAGCGAGCAAACCTATCTATCACCGGGGCTTTTTTCCATTAATGAACGGTGTTTTACATGCACCTTTTCCAGATCCATATCGGCCAATACTTGAAACGGCAGCAGGAGAAGATTATGGAGAGGCAGTGGTACGGTATATCGAAGATCAACTGCTTGAACACATCGCTCCACCGGAAGAAGTGGCTGGAATCATTGTTGAGCCGATCCAGGGCGAGGGTGGATATATTGTTCCATCAACCGGATTTTTCCCTGCTCTTCGCAATTTATGTGATCGTTATGGGATCCTCCTGATCGCCGATGAAGTTCAATCAGGGATGGGAAGGACTGGGAAATGGTGGGCGATTGAGCATTTCGGAGTAGAACCAGACATTGTATGTGCTGCAAAAGGCATCGCTTCTGGAATCCCGCTTGGAGCCGTAATTGCCAAGAAGGATATTATGTCTTGGCCAAGAGGTGCCCATGGGAATACCTATGGTGGAAATCCAATTGCCTGCGCGGCTTCATTAGCCACCATTGATCTGATTGAGGAAAAATATTTAGATAATGCCCGTGATACTGGTGAATACTTACTTGATGCGCTAGCAGAGATACAGACTAGGCATCCTGAGACAATTGGAGAGACGCGCGGCGTGGGTTTGATGGTAGGAGCAGAATTTGTCAAAGATCAAGCTTCAAAAGCACCGAATGAAAGATTGAGAGACAAAGTTATCCATGAGACATTTCGACGTGGTTTGCTTATGTTAGGGTGCGGAAAAAGTGTGATTAGGTTCGCACCACCGCTTAGTGTGTCGCGTGCTGAGATAGATGAGGGCTTAAATATCTTTGAAGAGAGCTTGACAGTTAGCGAGAGAGAGGATCCAGTTGCTGCCTGATTTTCGTGTCCGTCAACGCGATTACCTGCTGGAAATATCACGAGCGATCTCTCAAGAGTTAAATCTTGATAAATTGCTAGCGCGAATTCTTCAGCTCACAGCAGAGATGTTAGCGGGACAAGCAGGGTTGATCGCTCTTCGAGAACCTCACGGCGGTTGGACATTAGCTGCTTCCCATGGGATCCCTCCCACTTTTCTACGCTATTTAGATCCATTATTGGCAGAGGTCCCTGATCATGAGGATCCAGCCCGATTTGAGCTACCCGAAATCAATCGCCTGCTGCAAAATATGACCCGCTCTGCTAGCATGGGTTTGCTGACAGGAGTTGGATTACCTCTGATTGTTCGTGAGCGGGTCATTGGCGTGATTTTTATTTTTAGGAATTACCGCGGTGGTTTCTCTTCCAACGATCGTGCCTTATTACAGAGTTTCGCTGATCAAGCCGCAATCGCTGTCCAGAACGCTCGCCTGTATACTCAGGTCAGCCAAGAAAAACAGCGCATGGATGCATTGCTGGACTCTGCCGCAGATGGGATTTTAATATTAAGCCCGGATCATATTATCGAGCGGTGTAACCCAGCCTTTTCACGAATGGTTGGGAAACCAATGGAGGATATTCGTGGCAAGCCGCATGAGGAAATCCTCTATTTGGGGAAGCAGAAGGACGGGACATCTTTAGAGAATGCTGAAGCTGGTGGATGGCCGCTTACACCTAATGCAACGCTTTACGCAGAAGGCGACTTACAGCGTCCAGATGGGGTGAATTTACCAGTCGGAATCACCTACGCGCCTCTGGTCAATTCAGAGGGTAATCTAGTTAATATTATCGCAACTGTCCGCGATATTTCCCGCTTCCGCGAAGCAGAGGAATTGAAGAGTACGTTTATCTCGGTTATCAGTCATGAACTGAAAACCCCCGTAGCTCTGATTAAAGGGTACGTCAGTACCTTGAGAAGAGAAGACGCTGCATGGGATCGTAAGATAGTTCAGGATTCATTAGAGGTCATCGAAGAAGAGGCAGATCGTCTAACACAATTAATCGACAATTTACTAGATGCCTCGCGCTTGCAAGCTGGTGCTTTATCAATCAATCAATCTGATGTCGCTTTGGATGTACTCGCAAACCGCATGTCGGAGAGATTCCGCACTCAAACCAACGTACATTTGATTATCGTTGACTTCCCAAAAGATTTTCCTGTCATCCTCGCTGATGAAGATAGAATCTCCCAGGTTCTTTCTAATTTAATCTCCAATGGAATCAAGTACTCCCAGAATGGCGGAGAGATAAAGATTCAAGGTCGTGTTCTCCCTACACAGATTGTCGTTTGTGTTAGTGATCAAGGTCCAGGAATAGCGCCGGGCGATATTCCCTATATATTTGACAGGTTTTACCGTGCTGAAGATGCATCTCGCACAACCAAAGGAGCAGGATTGGGATTGTACTTGTCAAAAGCAGTCGTTGAAGCTCATGGAGGGAAAATATGGGCTGATCCCAAACCAGGTGACGGGGCGCGAATCTGTTTTTCTCTGCCGCGGTAATTAGCAACTTAGTTGCCGCAAGTTTTTAATGATAAATCATAACAATGTATTAGGAGAGAGGTATGCCGAAGACCCAAGTTAGCTGTCCAAATTGCCGACAACCAGTTATTGCAGAAATACAACAGCTTTTTGATGTTGATGCAGATCAAAGAGCAAAGCAAATGCTGTTATCAGGCATGTATAACATGATTCAATGCTCCAATTGTGGATATCAAGGTAATCTGGCTACTCCGATTGTCTACCATGATCCAGATAAAGAGTTGTTATTGACATTTGTGCCCCCTGAGATCGACCTACCAAAGAACGAACAGGAAAAGGTTATTGGCTCATTGATTAATCAATCAATCAATCGCTTGCCTCAAGAGAAGCGTAAGGCTTATATCTTTCAACCACAATCAACTTTATCTATGCAAGGCTTGGTTGAGAGAATATTGGAATCTGATGGCATCACAAAAGAAATGATCGCAGCCCAAGAAAAACGCTTACAACTCATCCAAAGATTATTAACTGCCTCGGAAGAGAGTCGCATCGAGCTCGCGAAGACCGAAGAAGAGCTCATTGACGCGGAATTCTATGGTCTCCTAAACCGCCTGTATGAGACAGCTGCTTTATCGGGTGATCAAGATGGCGCCCAAAAAATTGCAGATTTGCAGAAAACCATTATGCCGGTGACTGAGTATGGAAAAGAATTACTGGCTCAAAACGAAGAAGCTGAAGCAGCAATCAAGTCATTACAGGATGCCGGCGATACGCTTACCCGGGATAAATTACTAGATTTATTAATTAACGCCCCAGGTGACACGCATTTACAAGTACTGGTGAGCTTAGCACGTTCTGGTATGGATTACGAGTTTTTCCAGCTGTTGAGCCAGAGAATCGATCGTGCACGCGGTGACGGACGAGTTAGATTGATCAATTTGCGTGAGCAATTATTAGAGATGACAGAAGCGATTGATCGGCAAGCGGAAGAAAGACGTATGTTGGCAAAGCAACTGCTTAGCACAATCGTAAATTCACCTAATGTTGAAGAAGCATTGCGCGAAAATTTACCAGTTGTCGATGAGTTCTTCATAGGAGAAGTTGAATCGGCAACGATGGAAGCCCGGAAGTCAGGGAATTTGGAACAGCTAGCTGCGCTGCAGAAGATTGCTGAAGTTATTGAAAAGGCTAGTGCCCCACCTCCGGAGATTCAATTTATTGAACAGCTTATCCAAGCAGGAGATGATTCTCAGCGGGATCAAATCCTTCACGAAAATAGTGAAAAAATCACCCCAGAGTTCTTGGGGATATTCGCCAACCTGCTAGCTCAAATTGAGAATAATGAGGATAAGGAGTTGAAGAAACAGGTTTCTGATGTATATGACCAGGTTTTGCGTTTCTCTATGCATGCGAATCTGCAATCCTAAGACAATCACAGGAATATTGCATAGACATTGATATCTGGAATGGTTGGATATAAATTATTCAATCAGAGGATTATCCAACCGCAACCCATGACCCCTAACTGTCACTATGAAGGCATGATTAGATTTAGATTCTCGTAGACGTTCTCGCAGTCGCCGGACCAGAGCATCCAAAGCCTGGTCCGAAACCATTAAAGCTTGCTCTTCTCCCCAGACACAAATAATTAGTTCTTTCCGAGAGACTACACGCCCTTGGTGTTCGTACAGTAGTTCCAATAATGTAAACTGAGAGACAGAAAGGGGCGGTAAAATTTCTTGGGTGCCTATCCAAACTCGCCGAGAGCGCTTTTCTAACCTCAATAAATGATCTTCTTGAGGGTGGATTTCGAAATCTGACGAATCTAAGGGTAGGGTAGCATCGGAGCTGAGGAAGAGAAACTGTTGGATGAGACCTATTTGTAGGGTGTCTCCATCCTGCATCGAAATCGAGGTCTGGACTCTTTTCCCGTTTATATGCGACCCGTTTTTACTATCCAAATCCTCTACAATGACACCGTTGGAAGTGGGAATTATAACTGCGTGTCGTCTAGAGACTTGCCGCTTGGGAATTACTATGTCGCATGTTGGTTCACGACCGACATACAATTTTTTCCTGATGACCCAACGCTGTCCATCGAGAGGTCCAGTTTGAGCGACTAGTAATGGTGCTTCCTCGCTCAGTTTCTGCATCTTTATCTCCTCAAGAGTATAATATCATAAAGTGAAGTAATTAATAAGTATCTATGGTCCCTAAGGTTGACAACGCCGCGGTCATCTTGGTGAAAATTTGTTTATTATGCCAATACCACTAGAAGCAGGAGAAGTCCTTCGGGAACGCTACAAAATAAATAGAATTATCGGTCAAGGTGGAATGGGGAGCATCTATCTGGCTGATGATTTGCGTCTTGATGGTCGCTTATGTGCCCTGAAAGAGGTCAATCATGACCGCTCAATGCCCGAAGAGATGTTGGAGCAGTCACGGGCCCAATTTCTACGCGAAGCGACTGTTTTAGCCAGGCTTGATCACCCAAATCTGCCCAAAGTATCCGATTTTTTCTCGATTGAGGATCGCGATTATCTGGTTATGGATTTCATTCCCGGAAAAGACTTGCGAACATTGATGATCGAGGCTCGCCAGAAAGATACATTCCTATCTGAAAGAGAAGTATTAAATTGGGGCAACCAGCTTGCTGATGCATTAAGCTATATGCATTGTCAAGACCCTCCGATACTTCACCGCGATATCAAACCCGGAAATCTAAAAATCACACCAACAGGATTAGTGAAGTTGGTTGATTTTGGATTGGTTAAAATACTTGCATCTGAAGAGATGACAATCACAATATTACAAGGGCGCGGGACTGCTTTATATACCCCATTAGAGCAATATGGTGGGGATTCCGGGCATACAGATGCCCGCAGCGACATTTATGCATTCGGAGCAACTCTATACCATTTATTAACTAACCAGCGTCCAGTTGAAGCTAGAGAGCTGTTTTTACATCCAAATACGCTTATTCCCCCACGACAATTGAACCCTGATATTAGTGTCCGCACAGATAGAGCCATTCTATGGGCGATGAGCTTGCATCCAGAAAATCGGCCTCCAGATGTCTCGACCTTTAAAAGAGCGTTATTGGGTGACTGGAATCCGGCAACCAAGCCCCGAGCGCCATTACCTGCACCGTCACTTGCCGACTTAGTATCCAGCCCTTCTGAGCTAACTTTGATATTAGTGTCCGTTGGGATGGTTATGTTGAGCCTTGTGCTAACACTACTGTTCTGATCCCAATTCCCCCTCCCAATCCACAAACTCTACTTCCTTCGGAGCAATGTATTACTAAGTAGTCAGGCTGTTAGGGATTTCTTCCTAGCCGAGTTTCTCCAGCTCGCCATCCAAGGGTTACTAGAATTCCAATCGCTGCTCCAGTCAAAGCGATTGCGATCACTGCCCATGCGCCGTATTCATTTAATATGCTACTGCTACCCGGTAGATTTAGTGCTAGATAGCTGTACGCGACTAGGCCACCGATCACAACCATAAATCCACTACGGACGCCCCAACGTACCTGCCCTAATATTGCTGCAAAGCGATAAGAGATATATGCGGCAATGAGAATTACCATGGACGACATGAACCAATCCATTAAATTTGGGCGACTTGGAGAAATCGGTTGTGGGATCGGGAGAATAATGGGGGCTTGAGTTGGTGTGGGTGAGGGAACGACTGTACCAGTGGGTTCCGGGATAGGTGTTGTCGTCTGGATGTTACCGTTATCGGGAGGGATATCGAAATGCAAGATATCTGATTGATTCGCAGGTTCGCTTTCAGCTCGAATTTCCATCAATCCAGGTGCGGTCACTTGAATTTTTGCTTGGGCAATGCCCCCTATAGTAAATGCAATTTGGGGGAACGTTGAAACTTCACCTCCATTTGTTAATATGAAATTGACCGCGGTATCGTCTGGAATGGGATTCCCATTGCTGTCGAGAATAACACCTGTGCTGACTGGAATTATGTCCCCGATTCTGTACACTTGAGTTAATACTTGTTCAGCAGTAGATGTCCCTTGATTGCTTTCTTGATCGGATATAGCAACTACTAATGGGATGGTTTGTTCCGGGTCAGGTGCGGTTGCGGTAACAAGATCATATCCTGCACCTGGCACGGTGACTGGTGAACTTCCTACCGGTTGGAGTTCGCGATACAATAATCGAGCTGCTACATCGATGAAACCAGAAGTATGGCTGTAGAGTCCATAGTACGTGCTGATTTTAGAAATATCTGTCGCATCCAGATAATAGGGAGCATTGAAAGCGAATACAACGAGTCGTTTCCCCTGGATTAGATCTGGACGATCAGTTAGGAGTTTCTGTAATGTATCTGATAGTGGAACATCCTGTTTGACATCCAACATACCGAATACAATCCAATGGGCGCGCCTCAAATCGTTTTCGATCTGAAGATTGTCTAACTCTCCCTCAATAAAAACATCCAAATCATTATACGAGTAAGCAGAGAGGTTATATGGTATAGCTATTCCGGCAGCTTGCGGACCATACAGTCGAAGAACTGCTTGTCGGAAGTCCTCAACATTGAGGATAGGATTCACTTTGCAATCGCTACACTGCTTGTATGCCCGAGTATCGCTGATAAACACGATACGATCGTTCTGATTAGGTGGGTCAGGGATGGCCTCGGAAAGATCGGTTAATGATGGGCTTATCAATGTAGCTGCGTTTTGTGCTACATCAAATGTAATTTGTTGAAATTGACCGATATTATCCAGGCCACTCAGCTGGGGCAGTGTGTATGAAAGATTGAAAGTTGGATAAAGATCAAACTTCCGAGTTAATATTCGAAGAGCTGACTCATCTACTCGCTGGGCAAAGGCGGGGTCCTCCCGGTATTTTTGGGCAAAGAATTCTAGTGTACTAACTACTGCTTCATATTGATCGGTTTCAGGGCTCCCGGTGATATCTCCTAAATAAAGAATGTCGTTTCCGGCTAAGAACGCATTTACCGCGACACGCCTGGCTTCATACTCTTGTCCGGTAAGTTCGTAAAATTTCCGGACCGCTTGACTGCCTAAATCGTCGCTGATCATGATGCCACCTGCTTCACGCCAGATAGCTATTGGGGTTAAGCTCATTAATTGATCAAACGCTTGCGGGTCCAAACTAACTGGGCGGGTTGTCGCTCTTATATTTTCTTGGAAACCCTGGTAGCGTACATGAGATGTTAATAGACCATCGACTGTACTCTCTGCTGATGGAGCATCACCTGTTACCGCAAAGAATGGCGCAAGATCATATTTTTCCAACTGCTCCAACGATTTTCGCACGGTGGCTACTTCATCATCAGGTAAGCGATCAGCTCCGCCATTGCCCGGGAAATGCTTGGCGATCACTACGATTTGGTTATCACTACCTATATGGACACCAGTTATGTATGAGCGACCCATTTCACCTACCCAAAAAGGATTACCACCGAATGAGCGAGTGCCAAGGTCGCTGGGGCTATGTGGTCGCGGTGTCTCCAATACATCTAAGGATGGGTTCAGCAATAGGTTTATTCCAATGGCTGAATACTCTGCACCTATCACGGTGCCCACTTGCTCAGCCAATGCTTGTGTCCATGTTGCACCAACTGCCATTTGGTTTGGCAGTTCGGTGAAACCCGAGATGATGATTTCGTTCGGGTAGTTATTTGCTGTCATATCCGTACCGATAAATAGAGGGACATAGTGAAGTGGAAGGTCATCACTGAGAGGATTTGCAGATCGTTCCTGGATCACAGACCAACGACTAATTTGAAGCTGGCGAATCATATCTGTGATATCGCGAAGTTCATTCTGACTCTGTATAAAGTTATTATTACTTGCTTTGAGTATCACTCCACCGAGATGATGGTTAACAATTAGATCGTGGATCTGTGAATTTGCTTCTACATCAATACCTTGAAATGTTGTAATAAAAAGCTGCCCGACGCGTTCTTCAGGACTAAGACTTTCTAGCAGTGCCTGCGCATTCTCCTCAGCGGTTGGCAGTTGGAAGGTGGGTGCAAACCCATAACTACTGATATTTGGTGATACCAGAATGGTTAGGAGCAGTGTGATAACTAGTGAACGTCTGAATAAGCGCATTTTCGTATTACTATCTATAATTGATATGATTCTTCTTCAATAATTTTATGTAATAACTTTCGTCGATCATTTCCAGTCAATAATTCGAGGGCTCGGATTCGTAACGGGTCAATTTCTAAACGTAGCAAATCAATTTCTTCTTGGGTTGGAAGAGGCGTTTCTTGTGTATCAGGAGCAATCTCTAACTCGAATCCGGTTCGTTTCATTATTCTCTCAATTGTCACTCCAGGATGGTTGCTTATTAAACGCATCTGCCCATTGGCAAAATCAAATTGGCCTAGATCTGACACAAGGTAGCACGGACCCTGACCATGCATGCGTTGTTGAGAGTGCCCTAATCCTGAAGCGATGTCCAATTTGGATACGAAAGTGATCTTTGAGTGACGGGGCACATATAAGTAGATTTTATCTATATACGTCGTGACATCTGGTATGCCACCGGTTCCAGGCAGTCTCATGCGTGGGAGACCACCGGTGATGTATTTTCGACCGAAGGCAATATTATTTGTATTTCCATAACAGTCAATCTGCCCAGGTCGAAAGAACTCCTTTGGTTTTAAGGTTGGTAGAACCTCGGTGACGGCGCGCACAAAGCCGACACTTGAAAGCGATCGGTCCAACCAAAGCTGTTCGACATTAGTTAGCCCTAGCGGTGCCGGATAACGACACATACTCTGTCCAATTGCAGAGGCAAAATACAGTCGAGGAGCGTGTGTATGCCTTGCAAGAAGGTATCCTGCCGCAACAAGCGGTGTTGCGATACCTTGAGCAACTGTTTCGCCATCAATAATTTGTCTCGAGATGCAGGTGACTATGATCTCGTCGATTGTGATTTCCGCTGTCATTCAATAACTCAATTCAAATTGCTAATTCTTGTTTAAATCTTCGGCTTTCCATTCCCGTTTGATGATCCGCTGGTGTAAGCTTGGTGCAATATTACCACCTGAAAGAATAAATACCACCGGTCTATCGCTAATCTTCCCGCTGATTACCGCAGCCAAGGCTGTCGCAGCTGCTCCTTCAATTTTCTCATTGTAAGACTTCCAAGCGAATGAGATTGCATCAGTGATTTCTTGTTCTGTAACTAGAATTAGATCATCTACATATTTCTTAACAATTGGAATCGTGACAGATTTCCGTTCCACCGCTCCAGAAAGACCGTCAGCAATAGTTGGTAGATCGGCGACATTTTCTTGGGTTCCTTGACGGAATATTGAACACATAAGTGCAGAAGCTTCAGATTGAACACCAACCAACCTAATACGTTCAGGGGGGTGTTTAGGGGATTTTAGTGCAATACATAAACCAGAAATCAAACCACCTCCACTGGTTGGAACAATCCATGTGGTTTGTTTGTGTCGATCAATGAAGGTGGGATCTTCCATAACTTCCAAGCCAATTGTTCCTTGTCCAGCGATAACTTGTCCATCGTTATATGGGGAAATCCAAGTCATATCTTCTTTTTGGGCATAAGACCGTCCTTCTTCCTCGGCTTTTTCGAAACCTTCATCTACTAAACGAATCTCTGCCCCCATCTCTGAAATTGCGGATAATTTCTCGCGAAAGGCGTGCTTCGATGCATACACAATTACTTTTGAATTAGCAATTTGACCGGCTAGAGCGATCCCTTGACCGTGGTTCCCAGCTGACGCAGTAACAATTCCTTTTCGTATCTCCCAATCTTGCAGTGATAACATTTTATTAATCGCACCACGAGCTTTGAACGATCCCGTTACTTGGTGATTTTCCCACTTGAGGTAAATCAAATTACCAGGATCATGCGTCAGAGGGGTCAAGTGAATATATGGGGAAATTCTTTGCTGGGCTTCAGTTAGCCAGTTGTATGGGATCATCGGAGAGTATTCATTGAATATTTGTGTTTGAAAGGGGGTTGAGGGGGTAATGATATCTTGGTCCATTGGGCTGTTGTTGTTGATTTAGGACCTGCTTCGCAAGTACAGGATCATCTGTGAAAATGCCATCGACTCCGTTATTGAACATGTTTTGTATATCAGATGCTTGGTTGACAGTGTATGCGTGAACACGTTTATTGTGTTTATGTGCGGCGCGGATTAGGCCTTGGGTGACATCTGTGTATTCAGGATGAATTGCTTCATGTGAAAATCGATTTATCATACGCGATCTTGGGATAGCACCATTTTTACCAGACAGACACAGCAGGGCAATGGGCACTTTTGGCAAAATCCTCTTAATTTTTAGAAGAGCTATGGGATTAAATGATGAAAATAGAATGAAGTCTTCCATACTAAATTCACGAACTATAGCGGCCACTTTTTCTGGGAGAGAATCGAATAATGAAGCATAATTTGTCAATTCGATATTGATGGGGATTCTCTTAGCGCATTGTATTAACACTTCTCGCAATGTTGGTACTTTTTCTCCCGCGAATTGGAGTTCAAAATGAACGCCAGCATCCAACTCCTGAATTTGGGCTAATTCCATATCTGCCACATTCCCAGTACCATTTGTTGTTCGGTCAACAGTTTGGTCGTGGATCACCACCATATGCCCATCAGCCGTCGCCTTGACATCAAGCTCAATAGCATCGGCTTGCTGTTTGATGGCTAATTCAAACGCCGCCAGAGTATTTTCTGGTGAATAATGGCTAGCTCCCCGATGTGCGAATAATGCCGGGCGTGGTAATTGATTAATCATGCCCATGTTGATGGTTATCAAATCAAATTAATTTGGTAGTGCGTTCAGAGCTTCGGATTATAAATCCACAAAATATGAGTGAGCCGCTCTATCGATCAGGTCTTCGGACATGGTAGGTTCAATAGACAGATAGCGCGAAATATCAATAATTTGATCACAAAGGTCACGAGGGTGGTTGGCACGTAATTTCCGGTCGCGTTTTATATACCAATCCTGCAGCAAGTACGCAAGACCACTATCGTTATAAGTGATCCCTTTCTGCGAAGTCACTCGTTTAAAAATCTCTCGAAAATCTTCATAGGATGGATCTGAAACTCTGATTTTGTGGCGCAGCCGTCGTAAAAATGCTTCGTCAACCAGGTCTCGCGGGGGAAGGTTGGTTGAGAATACCACCGTTACATCAAATGGCACTTCCACTTTTTTGCCGGTATGGAGGGTTAAGTAATCTATTCTATTCTCTAAGGGAACTATCCAGCGATTGAGTAAATCTCTTGGGCGAATCTGCTGCCGTCCAAAATCATCAATCAGCAATATTCCACCATTCGCTTTTACTTGGAACGGCGCCTCGTAGAAAAGATTCGTATCATCAAATACGAGGTCAAGACCTTCCATATTTAACTCGCCACCGACTACAATAAATGGTCTGCGAATCCTGACCCAACGTGGATCACGATGAATACTGGATCTAAGCGAGCCGGTGCCAAGATGGGTGGTTTCATCATTTGGTACAAGCTTGTGGTTGACTGCATCGTATAGTTTAACAACTTGGCCGTCAATATATATCGCATAGGGAATATACATTGTCTCGCTGAGAGTCATGTTGCCGAGAGCATGGGCAATACTCGTTTTCCCATTCCCAGGTGGTCCGTACAGAAAAATCGATGTGCCTGAATTGACTGCCGGTCCAATGCGTTCGAATATTGCATCTGATAGGACCAGATGGGCAAGGTTTTCCCGGAGAGAGAAATCGCTAACGATTTTTCTGCCAAAACTTTGCCGTAGGATAGCTTCTGTATAGCCGCCGAATGGAACGGGAGCCGGTCCAGCATACTGGCTGCGTTGGAGAGCTTCGTGGGCACGATTATTGCCAGATCCAGTGATGGCATATTGGTATGATCCCTCACCCACACCACGATTTTGGGCTGAACGGATTTCAACCAATTTTTCACGTTTCAGAGCCTCCATGATCTGGTCAACCACTCCTTGAAAGGGGAGTGCAATTTCTTCTGCTACTTTGAACCCACTCATGTAGCCTTGAAAGTACAAGATTTTAAGCGCCAAATCTTGCAGCCAGAGAGCTGGCAGCCCGGTGGCCTCAATACTTTTTACTGGCCGAGGAATGAATGTATTTCGGCTGTGCTTTTTTTGTGCAGGCGGTTCGGATGAAATGCGGCGGCTTGTCATGGATACTCCGTAACTATGTCTAATCGAGTACTTACAAAATTATAGCATGTACTCTATCCTATAGTTCAATTAGCGAAGAATTTTGTGTAGTAATGATGCCTGATGAAGGTATAATCTCGAAATGGATATTACAGTTCTCATCCCCGTTTACAATGAGAAGAACACCATCAAAGAGATAATAAACCGGGTACAGGTTACAGAAATACCATCCGAGATTTTGATCGTGGATGATGGTTCATCAGATGGGACACGTGCGATCCTTGAAGAGCTCGATGGACAAGGTATGATCCGCGTTCTGTTCCATGATCGTAACCAGGGAAAGGGTGCTGCCCTGCGGACAGGGTTCAATGAAGTCAAGGGTGACATCATTATCATTCAGGACGCTGATCTCGAGTATGATCCTCGTGAGTATCCCAATCTGCTCAGACCAATTGAAGAAGGAATTGCGGATGTCGTATACGGGTCGAGGTTTTTAGGTGGTGCCCGCCGTCCAATCCTGTTCTGGAATATGGTTGCGAACAAGATACTCACTCTCGTGACGAACATTCTGTACAATAATATCCTTACCGATATGGAAACCGGTTATAAAGTATTCCGTCGGGAAGTTGTCGAGGATATGCCTTTGCATGCCCGTCATTTTGAATTCGAACCTGAATTCACAGCCAAGATTCTAAAACGCCAGGAAAGAATTTACGAGGTGCCAATCTCATTTACCCCGCGGTTTTACAGTGAAGGTAAAAAGATAAAATCCAAGGATGCTTTTATCGCCTTGTGGACGCTCTTAAAATATCGGTTTGTTGATTGATAACTATGCTTTAGCATAAGGGAATTAACTAAGTATCTTAGATAGCTCTCATTAGTCGAAATCAATCCCCCACTATAGTGTAGCTTTAATATCCTGTATATTCAATTGCAGCCGTTTCTCACCAAGATATTCATTTTCTTCAAAGATATAGAGTAGGTCAATATTCCCCGGCAGCTTTTGATGCCAATCCCCTTGCCGGAATGCGATTGCATCATAGACTACTTTACCATCAGAAACAAGCAATTTTAAATGGGCTCTATCCCTTCCCACCTGACGCGAATTGACAACCTTAACATTCCTGGACGCGAATTGGACGCGTGGGTTAGCGTACCCGGTGGGTTCTAACCATCCAAGGTATTCGATCAAGTCGGAGTCGAGTTCTTCTAAGGGTAACTCGAGGTCTGCAGATAGTTTTGGGTGTAGGTCTTCTCCAGCGAGCTTTTGAGCAGCAGTAGTGCTCAATCGCGATATAAGTTCTGGTAAGTGTTCATTTCTTACTGTGAAACCAGCTGCCGCTGCATGTCCACCATGGCGAACCAATATATCTGCACATTCATCTAAAGCATCTGTAATGTGAAATTCAGGGATGCTCCTGCACGAAGCGCGTGTGAAATCATCCTCGACATGTCCAACAATTGAAGGGCGGTAATACTTGTCCGTTAACCGTGATGCTACCAACCCCACTACTCCAGGATTGTAATCAGGATCTGCAACGAACAACAAAAAACTTTCCTCTAATTGCTTCTCAGAAAACCGATCTTCTGCATTCTCTTGGATTTCCCTGGTTATTTGCTGTCTTTTCCTGTTCTGAATCTCGAGTTGTTGGGCAAGTGTGGCTGCCCTGGCGATATCTGGTGTAAGGAGCAAATCATAAGCATCTAGTGCAGTCTCTAATCTGCCCGCTGCGTTCAACCTCGGTCCCAAAGAGAATCCGATATGTGATGCCTGGATTTCGTGAGCATGCAAACCGGAGACACCGATCAAGGCTTGCAGACCTTGACGCTGTGGTTGTCGTATTCTTTTGATACCTTCGCTGACCAGCCAGCGATTCTCTCCGGTAAGTGGAACCAGGTCTGCCACAGTGCCGATTGCCACTAAGTCTAAGAAATCGGTTGCATCATCACTATCGAGTAGTGCTGAAAGCAGTTTGTACGCTACACCAACGCCAGCGAGATTCTTTTCTGGATAGTCGTCACCGACCTGTTTGGGGTTTATAATTGCATCGGCTTGCGGAAGCTCATTGCCCGGGCGATGGTGATCTGTTATGATCAGGCCTATACCGAGTTGTTGGGCGAACTCTGCCTCTGCGAGCGAACGAATCCCGCAGTCCACCGTAATAATCAGTTCTGTTCCATCTGCGTGTAATTTTTTTATTGCATCAATGTTTAGACCATAACCATCGTCAAATCGATTAGGTATATATCCGTGAATATTTGCGCCTAGTTTCGCCAACCCGAGAACAAGCAGAGCGGTCGCGCAAACTCCATCAGCATCATAATCCCCGTAAACAACGACCTGCTCATTCTGTCTGAGAGCGAATCTAACCCTATCTACTGCATCCCTCATTGACAACAGTTTGGAAGGTTCGGTGCCACTCGGTGGCTTGATTTCTAAAAAACTACGGGCACTCTCGGCAGTAGAATATCCGCGATTATAGAGAATTTGGCGCAGAACTGGTGGATAACCATGCAGCGCAGTTGCGGCCTCAGGGGGTAATTTATTCGGAATAACCCAGCGTTTATCTTGGGAAGTCATATGTAATATGGTTCCTGCTGTGTTACGAAATCTAGATTTGCTCAGAGAAGAGTGCATGCAGAGTATAGCATAGTAGGGGATAGGCTGGGTTCCGGAGGCGAAGCGTTTCGTGCCTTCTATTCTGACATCCACTGGTTGACGGCTCATTTAAACACTGCTATGATCAGAAAGGTATGAAAAATCGATTAACCTCGAATGCAAGCCGCTTCCGAGATGCGTTTCTAAGATCGTTGAGGTGGCTAGTACCGGGTTTGGGGGTAAAGCGTTGGTTCTTGCTGAGCCTGGCCGGTACAACTTTAATCGGAGTGGGTGTAGCAATTCTGATTCTAGACTTCTACCGGACAGCTCCTGAAACCTGGTGGCTGCCGCTGATATCGGCAGCATCGTTACGCTTCTTGGCTCGTCCGTTGAGGGCACTTATTTTTGGCGGGTTAGGTTTAACGTTGATCACTGTGGGCATTTGGGGAGTCAACCGCACCTTAATGCGACCATACGTCCAGCCAGGGCACGCAGTTGTAGATACGCTAACCCTTCATCGCCGCCGCCGTCGCGGACCGAGAGTAGTTGTTATCGGCGGCGGGAATGGCTTATCCACACTGCTGAGAGGGGTTAAAGAGTACACCCACCGGATATCGGCGGTGGTCACCGTCGCTGATGACGGAGGGTCTTCGGGCAGGTTGCGTCGTGAGATGGGCATTCTTCCACCAGGTGATATCCGCAACTGCTTAGCGGCTTTATCTAACGACGAAGCGATGCTTACCCAATTATTCCAGTATCGATTCTCTAGCGCACAAACCGGTTTGGAGGGCCACTCATTCGGCAATTTATTTATCAGTGCTTTATCGGATATCACCGGCAGTTTTGAGGATGCGGTCGCTGAATCGGGCCGGGTGCTATCGGTAAATGGCCGGGTGCTCCCATCGACGCTGCATAATGTCCAGCTGGTCGCTGATGTCAGCCTCCCCCACATGGTGAGTGAAGTGCGTGTAGAGGGGGAGAGCCATATCCCTGAAGCTGCTGGGAAAGTCAAACAAATCTGGTTGCAGCCCAATAATCCTCCCGCATATCCGCGTGCTATTCGAGAAATCTTATCTGCCGATCTGATAATCATTGGTCCAGGAAGTTTGTATACAAGTATATTGCCTAATTTGCTCGTCCCAGATATCACTAAAGCGATCCTCGCCAGTCGTGGGTTGAAAATCTATGTTTGCAATGTAGCTGCACAACACGGTGAGACAAATGGCTACTCGTGTGTCGATCATATTGAAGCGCTAGAACGTCATGTCGGTCGCGGATTATTTGACGTGGTTGTGGCAAACCAAAACTATAGTGTGGACTCCGATGTGGCAGTCGAATGGGTCGTAATTGATGAAGATATCGAAGAAAGGTATCCTGTGTACCGTGGAGACCTGATTGATGTAGAAAGACCTTGGCGGCATGATTCGCAAAAGTTAGCCCAAACAATCATGGATTTGCTGCAGGAAAGAACTGGTCCTCTGGTAGAATAATGTCCGGGAAAAATAAAAAAGCGACTGCACTGATTGTTGCAAAAAATAAAACACAATAGGTAAAATGGAGGTTTAATATGACAACAAAAGTAGGAATTAATGGTTTCGGCCGGATTGGGCGGCAGGTGCTAAAAGCAGTGCGTGACTTCCACTCAGAAGAACTCGAGGTGGTTGCTTTTAATGATATTGGTGATTTGCCAACTATGGCTCATCTGCTGAAATACGATTCTAATTATGGACACTTCGATGGTGAAGTCGTAGTGGGCGATGGGGAACTAATCATCGACGGTAAACCTGTTAAAGCTTTTTCGGAAACCGATCCGGGTCAAATCCCTTGGAAAGACCTCGACGTCGAGATTGTTATCGAAGGTACCGGTATATTTCGGACGAAAGAAGCCGACGGTGGTAGGAAGGGGGCCGTGAGCCACATTACTGAGGGTGGTGCCAAGAAAGTGATTATCACTGCCCCTGCAAAAGGTGAAGACTTGACCATTGTTTTAGGTGTGAACGATGACAAATACGATCCTGCCAAAGACCACGTTGTGTCGAATGCTTCCTGCACCACAAATGGTCTCGCACCAGCAGTCAAAGTTGTCCATGACAAATATAATATCATCCGTGGCTTCATGACCACGATACATGCCTATACAAACGGGCAGAGAATTCTGGATATGCCGCACAAAGACCTGCGCCGGGCAAGGGCAGCTGCAATGAGTATCATCCCGACAACGACCGGTGCCGCAAAAGCGATCAAATTGGTGATACCCGACCTCGAGGGAAAGATTGATGGGTATGCACTCCGTGTACCTACATCAACGGTCTCCGTCATTGACCTGACGTGTGAAGTTGAAAAAGCTACTTCGACTGAAGAATTGCGTCAAGATTTCCGCACTGCTGCGGCTGGCCCGCTGAAAGGTATTCTCCAGGCAGTTGATGAACCCTTAGTAAGTATCGACTTTAAAGGGAGCTCGTTCAGCTCATCGGTTGATTTGCCGTTTACCCAAGTCCTCGGTGCTGACAAAGGCACATTGGTGAAAGTCGTCGCCTGGTATGATAATGAGTGGGGTTACTCGGTGCGGACCGCCGACTTAGCCGCATTAATGGCAAAATCCCTGTAGATTATTTAGGTGGAGTAATATAAAGCGTGGAACGTAATTTAATCATACGTTTCACGCTTCGTGATTGCTGGAGACTTGTATGTTCAATAAGAAGACAATTATAGATGAAGATTATCATCAGAAGCGGGTGTTAGTCCGGGTAGATTTCAACGTGCCCATCCGGGACGGCATCGTAGGTGACGACACCCGGATTCAAGCTGCTTTGCCGACCATCAGCTACTTACTTGATCAAGGTGCAGCTGTAATTCTCTGTTCCCACCTGGGACGCCCGAAAGGTGTGCCCGATGCCCAGTTTTCATTAAAACCCGTCGCAGATTACCTCGCGACCTTAATCAACACTCCGGTTGCATTTTGCCCCGAGACAGTTGGCTCGATGGCTCAAAGCGCCGCTAAAGAGCTCTCCCCTGGGCAGGTTTTAGTGCTGGAGAACACGCGCTTTCATCCAAGAGAGAAAGCCAATGACCCAATATTTGCAAAGCAGCTTGCAGAATTGGCGGATATGTACGTTAATGACGCTTTCGGCTCTGCACACCGGGCGCATGCCTCGACCACGGGGGTAGCGCAGTACCTGCCATCTGCAGCCGGATTCCTGTTGGAGAAAGAGATACGCTACTTAGGGCAAGCGATTGCCAATCCAAAGCACCCGTTTATCGCCATCCTCGGTGGCGCTAAGGTGAGCGATAAGATCGGTGTGATCAAGAATCTGCTTAGGAAAACAGATCAGATCATCATCGGTGGGGGGATGGCCAACACGTTTTTCAAGGCGCAGGGCTACCCGGTTGGTGATTCACTTGTCGAGGATGAGGCTTTGGATACTGCACGAGAGG
>Ga0209013_10000767_pt1 | contig 29236 bp, 30 predicted proteins | sample Cruoilmetagenom2_FD_187291 | JGI IMG/M metagenome (GOLD analysis project Ga0209013, IMG submission 187291) | Oil polluted marine microbial communities from Coal Oil Point, Santa Barbara, California, USA - Sample 2 (SPAdes) (version 2) | ecosystem: Environmental > Aquatic > Marine > Oil seeps ...
AACCATCGGCAAGATAGCTTTGAGAGGCTTGAGCAAGCCAATACTGATTATAACGACTGGCATTTTGCGTTTTCACACGGTCTGGGCCGTTTGCAGACCCTCAGATAGCCGCCTAAGGGCGGCTTTTTGCTGAATGGCTCTGGACGACCACTGACGGCTGCGGTTTCAACCGATCACACTGTTAAATTAATAGTTGCCACACGCAATCAACTTTTCCAGACTAATTTAGTATGTTACAAGGATGAGGCTATCATCCTTATAAAAGAAAGAAAGGAATAGGCATGATGTGTGACAAAGTTGTTTCAGTACATACACAAAGGTTGGCTTGAGATTAAAGTTCATCTCTCGCTTCTCTCGTTATGTAATTTAAACATAGCTAAATAATGGAGGGTAACACATGAAAATAACAACCGTAGTAAAGGTAATGGGATTTGCAGCATTGCTGGAGTATTCAGGTATTGCTATGGCAGATGGCATCGTTAGCAAAATCGTCAACTCCCCCTTATCTGCTGCTGGCACTGTTAAAAGTGCTCCTGCTGGAATTAATGTGTATTTGCAATCAGATGAAGTACAGGGGATTGAATTCATGAATCCCATCGTTGAAGGTTATGGCATTCCTGCAGGTGGACGTATTGAAATTGAAATGGGGAATAGTTACCAACGGAATCCGGAAATCAAACTCACGCAGAACACAATAATGCTAGTAACAGGGGCACCTCAGCAAGGAATGCCGGGCAAAGTTGTTGGGTATGCTGTAGGGGAAGGAAGAAATCAGAACACCATCACCATTACCCCAACATCTCAAGAGGGATTAAATATCGACAAACTCATCTCTCCTGCACCTGGCGCAAAGTTGGACCCAGTCCCAAGCCATGGCATTAAAGTGATTCATGTAGGTTTTTTCGAATCTGCATTCAGTAATGGCAGCAACAGTGGTTCGGTGTCAGTGCGTATCATCGACGGCTCAGGAAGTGTTGTCCAACAAGGTTCTGCCAGCATAGATTTTATCGACCAACCCGTGCCCCAGCTTCAACCGAGCAATTTCCCCAATGCAAATCGTAACCACAACTGGCAGGTGATTGCTTCTGGTGAAACGTTGGGGAAGACTCCTGGTACGTTACCAATCCCAGCCACATTGTATGCAAAAGCAAAGGGAATTAATCCCACTGACATGGGAAGTTTTAAAGCCGGTATGCTTGGAGTGGGTATTCTGTCAACCCAACAGCTAAAAGCCATGAAGTTTAAAAAACCTGCCTCGCTGTCACGTTATAACGGAGGATTGATAGTTCAGGATACAAACAATGACGGACGCATAGACCCGAATTTAGACAAAATTGTGGGAGGAGTTATTGGTAAAGCGCCGGCAGGCGCTAAGGGTCAAGAACTCAGAAGCTTGGATGTACATGGTGCTGTTGATCTCTCTCGACCAACGAGTGCGTACAATGCGAAGTTTGGCCCAGTTTTCGGCGGTGCTACTATGCTACTGCAATTCACAGGTGGGGATAAGCCAGGCAAGTATAGACCTACACTTGCTTTATTATCTGACCCTGATGACACTAACAGCCCAGATGGCTCCGCATACACGTTTACTATTATAGTGAAGTAGTAATACCCTTTATTCCATGAAACAGCCCTCCGGGGCTGTTTTTCTTTGCTTACCAAATGGCAGATCATGGCCGCGAGTTGCCGTTCTTTGCATATTGTGGAAACTACCGCTGACGAACCGTAACAGCCATTCACGGGTGTAAAAAAAGCCTGTTCGACAGCATTCTGATAAATAAGTTTTTTCATTTTTTCTGCAATGTATTCCCCACTGTTACGGTCATAGAATCAACAGATAATGAGAATCATGTCTGTACTGATAGAGTTAACATTGAGGATAGAATCATGAGTAAAACGTTGAGTACAATTATTAGTGCAACCTTGTTGGCAGTGCCCTTCAGCATCCAGGCATCTGAACTGAAATTAGATGATATGTACCGTTATGAAGGTAACGGCGCCTATGACTCCCCCAGAGCACATGCACAACATATAAAAAAATCAGATGTTAGTTTAGGTGAGATGTATGCCTTTGAGCATCGTGATACATACGAATTCAGCTCTGAGACTCTGACGACTAGTTCAGAACGTGCCGAATTCGCCGTGTTTTCAGATAAAGAAAAGAGTCCGGGTGATATACCTAGCCTGCTGCATTATCTCAAGTGGGATGATGGTTGATCGCCAATGCTATCTGACAACCCACCAGCAAAAAAAGGAAGAGCCAAGCTCAATGCTTGGTGCTTCCTGTAGTTTCACTTAAACAATATTCGGTGGCATCTTCTTTTGGGATAGGCCCGAAGGATGAAAATACAAAAAAGCGTATGGTAGGAATTGGCCGTTTGCCGACCTTTAGAATCAACAGAAATTAGTCAAGCAAGAACATTTTGTGAATTTTTGTATTCTGTGATGATAGGTGTCCGCTACCACCCCATTTGGTCTGGCCGTAACCAGACGCTCAGCTAGTCGCAATAGTGGTGGCCCATAGACATTTTCGGCAAAAATATGGCTCTCTTACCCCACCCCCTATGCTTTAGGAAGTACAGGTAACAAATTTGGTAACACGACCAAACACATTCAGTCGCCTTTTACGTTAGGTGTTGTGATTTTTAGCTCCGTAAGTTATTGTTTAGTTTAGGTGTGTTTCACCGTGTTTCAGGATGGCATCAGCCGGGCTGTTAATCACTGGGTCGGCGGTTCGAGCCCGTCCCGGGGAGACAAACATGTAAGGGTTCCAGCATAAGCTGGGACCCTTTTTTTATGCTCTGGTTATTCATTCCCCAAGTTCAGAAACGGCTGCGCCAGTAGATACAGAATCAGTCCGATAGCGGCCAGGTAGAAAATGAATCGCTGCGGATCCTCGAGGATTTTTTCCAACAGAGTCGGTATTTGCCCCTCTTCCTGACGTTGCAGGTAGTCAGCGTGAGCAGATGAGGCGCGCGTAGACTGATAGTGATCCATCAGATCTTTCGCCTTACTATACTGCTCATCATCAGCCAGCCAGATGCCGCCGGCTGAAATCGCCCAGGCATTAGGTTCAGTTTCGTAAATTTCTATGTCATTGCTTTTTAGCAACTCACGTATGTCCTCGATTTCATCATCCGGGACACCACGAAAATTCAACAACAGCTTTGCCATTTAACACCTGCTTAACTCACCAATCAATAATCCTGCCAGGTACAGGAAGGATAGTACTGGAACCTTAGCATGTTAGGCTTGACTAACTATTCATAGTCCCATGCACAGGATGGAGAATAATTATGGCAACGAACGGCACGTTTATCTGGAATGAACTGATCAGCGCTGACCAGATCGGGAGTAGCCAATTCTATGCCAAATTGCTCGGCTGGGAGCGTAAAGAGGTCGATACCGGTGACGACAAGTCATACAGCATCTTCATCAAAGACGGCCGTATTGTTGGCGGCATGATGGGTCTGCCTGATGACGATCCAACCGCGACATCGCACTGGGAGCCCTATATTGCTGTTGATAATGTTGACGCCTGTGCTGAACGGATTCCCAGGCTCGGCGGCAAGCTGTTGACCCCACCACACGACATCCCGGATATTGGCAGAGTCTGTCTGATCCGTGATCCTTCCGGTGCACAGGTGGCACTCGTAACAGAAAAAGATGATGGCTAATCATATTCGACTCCTGATAAAACTCGCGGCAAACAGATAAAGCCCTGCTCCGGTTGACAGACTGAATATCAGGATCAGCAGGGACATGGGAAGCGCGAGAAATATTTTGCCTATAATTTTCTGCTGACGTGCTCCCAACTTGATGGTCTTCACAAGTTTGCCTTCACTCTTGATTGCCTTGACCTGACCTATACCAGCAAGCCGGGTAATGGTGTATGTCTCGGCTGGTGCTATTGTGGCTTTACCTGCCAGCAGAGCCAGTTCGTCAGCAGACCTGACTTGCTTCATAACTGTCAGAGAGGGTCCTGCACCCAGTCCCTTCACAACAGCGGAGAAATCATTCAACAACCGCCTTAGCGGCACGACATCGCCTGTCTTTACAGCGATCTTTGCCGCTTTTTCGATCTGCAGCATCAAAGGCCGGGAAATTTTCCCTCCCCGATAGAATCCTTTCAACAAACCTGGCGCCCAGGACAACTCAGGCGCAATCATTAGCAGCAGCCCGGTTGCCGACAGCGCCATAATCACAATATCGCCGTCGCCTGCATTAACTTCCCTGAAGCCCTGCACAAGTAAATCACGTATATCTCCTATCACCAGCACATCCAGGCTAAGTGAGCCAAGCAGGCTGGCTGTATCCACGGGTTCACCGGTAAGCGCCCCCAGTGTAAATCGCTCGGCCAGAAAAGTAAGCGAGTCCAGGCTCTCTTCCGCCTGTTTTTGCATAGCTATACGGTAATCTGGCTGTTCCTGTGCAAAATGTTGTTCAGCAAATCGTGTCAACAGCAGAACATCTTCCCATTGCTGTTTCGCTTTCATATCATCGGCGAGCTCGAGCGGCGTGGGGTTCAAATAAATTGATGAATCAAATTTCTCTGCAATCAACGACCCTGACCAAAAGGATAATGATGCCAGTGACAGAATTACTGAGATGCGATACGGTCTAATCATGGTAAGAGTTCGGCCTGCACAGCTATTGGTCGGGAAAATGACCACGTTGGGGTAGAACTTACTGTAAACTATCATGATTTTAGACGCAGAATACACATAAGGGAATCAGGACATGTCAGCAGACTTCCTCACACTCTACAGTGGCAAGCTGAAAGGCGTTATGAGGTGGGAAAACCTCGACACACTGTGGGATGCCATCAGTAACGGCAAAAGAGAAGGCTGGTACCTTTATGCAATTGGCCATGACCTGCCCGATAAAGCGGCGCAGCCGCAGGAACTGGACCGGTTTATGAAGGAAATGAATCAACTGCTGCATAAAGAACATGAAGAAGACTATTGCGGCATCGTATACGCAGATGATTTCGAAAATCCGTCTCTAGTGAAAATATATGACCCTGGAAACCTTGGCGTTGTTTGCGGATCAAGCGATAATCCTCCGTTGCCGGGCTGGGTCATGAGTCGCTGCAGACCCATAGACCTGATGGCGGCCTTCCCTGTACCGGGAAACAGAAAACGTTGGTGGGCAAGCTTGTGGCAATAAGCAATATTCAATAAATACAATAAGATATGAATTTATTTGATCATATTTTCTTGATTTACGCGATAGGGTGTTGAGAAATATGATTTTTCCTGTTAACTTCCTTCATCAACAAAGATAAAAATCTATCTACCTTCATCAGAGGTCGACTATGTCTGTAAATAAAAAAATAGCCTGCTCAATCGTCTTACCAGCCATGCTTTTCAGCGCCTCCGCATTGGCCCAGAGTGATGATCCCCGCAACGTTGATAAATCCGGCCCGTTCTTCGGCGAGACCGCCACGGGTAAATGGTTGTTAGGCCTGAAATACGGCCAGATGCAGCATGATGCAAACGGATTCAGCGCTGGTGACAGCCTTGGCTTCATGGTCGGTTATGAATTTTCCCGCCCGGTATTTTACGGCCATGCTGCGATTGAATTTGAATATCTCAAACCCACCTCACCTGGTGATTTTCGTGGCGAAGGTGCCCCGGTAGATCCCGCCGACCCATGTTGTGGGGAAGGCACCAATTATAATCCAAAATACCCGGGCAACGGTGAGTGGGAGAACCAGGTAAGAAGCCTGTACGCCGTATACCGTGGCCCTGGCACATTATATTTTAAAGGTAAAGCAGGACTGACATCATCCGAGTTTACCGCAAAGTTTAAAAATCCTGCTGTCGAAATTGATGATGTCGAAGAAGATAAAACCACCATTGGCTGGGGCATTGGGCTCGGTGTACATGCAGGAAAATGGGTTGACGTTGAGCTTGAATACACCGGCAATCAGGGCACCTCTGATATGAACTACATCTCAATCGGCGCCAACGCAAGATTCTAAAACAATACCAATAATATGCTGTTGATATTAGGGCCTGCTTTGCAGGCCCTTTTCTTATTGTAGCGGCTGCCCTGCCACTGGCCAGAAAGGTGCAATGACTACGTTCAGATGATCATGGGCTTCGCGCAATGCAGACTCAACCCGCCTGGCATCCAGTCCTGACGCGAACACAAAACCTAGATAGCTGGAGCCTTCCGGCAAGGCTACGAGTCTATTACCTTCTCGTATCGTAATCTGGATTTCATCAATAAATTCTACTTTTTCCGCCTTCAGTACACCTTCGACCCGGCGTAATACACCTGATTCACGAATTGGCAGCATCAGAACTCCGGCTGCCTTATCATTATTCTGTCGTGGCAGTGTCATCCCAGAGGCATTCGCGAGTACCAATTGTTCGAGCGTATAACCAGTACCGAATGTCAGCAATCTACTGCACAGGCCACCAATAGTGCGGGCTGCCAGTTCTATCAGCCAGATTCCTTCATCGTTTACACGGCATTCCGCATGTACTGGTCCGGAGACCAGCCCGAACGCCTGGCAGGCCTTCTGCACGGTGTCTGCCATTTGGGACTGCACGTCAGCAGATAGAGACGATGGCATAATGTAATAAGTCTCTTCAAAGAACGGGCCATCCAGCTGATCGGGTTTGTCGAAAAGCGCAAGCATCTCAAGTTCCCCACCTTGCAACATGCCTTCCAATGCATATTCATTTCCGGATATAAATCCCTCGATCAAAACATGGTCTGATTCTAGAGCATCTGTCTCTTCAGAAATGATATATGCAGTTCGCCGGATTGCATCCTGCAGCTGAATGGGGTTATCGGCTCGAATTACGCCCCGGCTACCCGCCAGGGCCAGCGGTTTCACAACACAAGGGAACCCACTCTCTGGTTCAAACTGAGAATCTGCACACTTAACATCTGCAAGCTGGAAATCTGGTGAAGGTACACCCGCAGACTGGAGCGCCTGTCGTGACATATCCTTGCGTCGAGCGATGTTAACGGAATCCGGAGAGTTTTGTAACAGACCTATGTTTTCCGCCAATGCAGCAGCCAGAACCAAGGTACTGTCATCAGTGCCGATAACAGCAGAAAAACCTTTGTCAGCGGCATACTCATCCAGCAAGGTCAGGGCTCGCTTGCCGTCATCAAGCGGTATTTCAATACCAGCAGCGTCAGGAGAAGACATCGCCCATTCACCTTGTGAAGCGAGATGAACAATGAGGCCTAGCGAATGCGCGGCCCGGATATAAGGAACTATTCGATAGGAATCAGGCGGGGAAACGATAAGGACACGTTTTGCCACCGCCCGGAACGGTGATCAGCCTCCGCAGCCACCACCACTGGCACCACCGCAGCCACCACATGAACCACTGCCGCCAACGGACTGGAAAACATTATTGAACACGAAACTCGCACCCATATCGCCGTCGCGATAGTCAATCTCACAACCTTCAAGATAGCCCAGTGCAACTGGATCAACGAGCACCTTGCAATTAGCACCACCGAAAATGCTGTCTGTCGGCAGTGATTCTTCTGCATAGGTCATGCCGTAGGATAAACCGCTGCAACCGCCGCCATGAACAAATACACGAATACCTGCCACATCTTCCTCAACCTGGTCGAGAAGTTCTGCCATCTTTTCAATAGCAAGATCCGTCACGGTCATCAGATCGGCGGGTATTTCATTCTGCATTGCTGGTTGTGTCATGGATTTGTTTCCTGGATTCAATCAGTTAGTGGGTCTATATTAGCAGAAGATTGTAGCTGACGTTACCAATCCCTCACAGAACCTACAGATAACCTTCCTGACGATACCACTCTGCAGTCCGGCGTAAACCCTCGTCGAGGCCAACAGTTGGCCTGTAGCCCAGGTCTTTTTTCGCGCGTGAGATATCAAATGCGCGATTCTGCCGAAACCAGTCCACACGCCGTGGAAAAATTGGTGGTGTGATGTGAAATGGTTTGCATGTCTTTTCAACAATATGGCCAATGATCATCAATGGCATAAAGGGGTAATGCGGGATCTTCACTTCTGCATCCATTGCCTTCGCGACACGACGAACCAGATCCTCGATCTCAACATACTCCTCGTCAGCGATCAGATAGGTGCCGCCGTTGCCGACGCCCTCTTCCATTGTAGCCATGAAAACATCGACAAAATTATCAACGTACAAAGGGTGGTAGAAGGCCTTGCCGTCGCCGAACATTGGAAAAGTCCCTTTTGCCACACGGCGGAATATCATACCGAAACGCTCCGGGTCGCCCGGCCCATATATAGCCGCAGGACGCAGGATCACCGTTTCCATGCCTTGTTTCGCGTACTCATGCACAAGCGGTTCGGCTTCGTATTTAGTTTGCTGATAGTAATCGGCAGGCTGAATGGGTGCATCTTCATTCGCAGGCGGGTTGTCGACGTTTCCATGCACGCCGCACGTACTGCAATAAACGAATTTTCGCACATTTTCCCGGGCAGCCGCCTCAAGCGTATTACTTGTTCCTTCTACGTTAATTTCATCGTAGTAGCTGATTGGAACGTCCAGTTCCCGGAACGCGGCTGCCAGGTGGTGAACGATATCGACGTCTTTCATGCACTGATCAACGACCGCCTTGTCAGCAACGCTGCCGATCACAACCTCGGCGCCCCAGTCACGCAGCTCGTCTGTCTTGATTCCTTCCTTGTAATCCAGGGCGACGACCTCGTGGCCTTCGTCAAGCAGACGCTTGACCAGCGCCTTGCCGGTAAAACCTGTACCACCTGTTACCAGAACTCTCATTTTTAAGACTCTCCGCTTACTAGTGCGCTAAACGCGGCAGATCTTATCATGTCTGGATACTATACAGTGCGTACAGCAATGCTCGTACGAACTCATCGGCGGCAGTACAATTTGCTATCTCTCGTCGCACTGATTTCCTGTTCCATACGCATCTGATCCCATCCGAGTTCCACTGCCATAATATCCGCGCATCTTTTCAAAGTTCCGGTTGAAGGAAGTCCTCTGCACCCCAGTCCTGTTCGCCTGAAAACAACATCAGCCAGTGTAACTGCCATCTCTTCTCTAATGGCATGAACGATCTCTGCACCAATCGTATCTGTATCAGAGCCGACGACCTCACGAAGAATCTGCTCACTGTCTGATAATTCCTGTACATCACGGTAATGACTGCCATAGCGATTATATAATCTTGTGTCACAGGGCAGTTCAGAACCCGTTTTCTCCAACTCAGAGCCATACAGTCCCGGTTCAACATCCGGCCGAGGCGCCTGTATGTCCATTCTGTCCAGCACCTTCTCGATAACGTCGATGACCACCTGCGACGCGACCGTATATTTAATGCCAGTGACTGTGAAAAGGCCGTATGTACTCGAAACCGCTTCGTGATCTATGACCTGGGTATGCTTAAGCAGTCGGGATGCTGCGTCTACGGAAATATCTGAATTATTAGCTGGCAACAGGCCGACATGGCAAAAGCCGATATCATCACGGTGGATATTCGCACCAGGATAAAGCGTGTTGATCTCATCGATGATGCCTTCCAGTTCGCTTTGGGTAAGGCCTGTTGAATCAACATCCTGATGCGTCGAAGTGTAATCAGTTCCTATCAGCGTGCCGCCTTTCCATGGCACAAAAAAATAGAACCGCTTACCCTTGTTGATGACTGCATCCTTGTCTATGTGTCCGGTTCCACTGCTCAGCCCTACTGCCAATCCATCAAACAGTGGACGCTTGATAAATATATTAAACGCCTTGACCCATGACTGGACTGTTTCACCAGTCTGTCCTGTTAAATCAGCATCTAGAGTTGCAGCACCTGGTCCAGCTGCATTAATAACCATGCGTGCTTTTATGTTTATAGGCTGGTCATTCAACATATCTACTGCATTCACACCGCTGACACGCTCACCATCCATCATATAGCTGTCAGCTTTAACGTAATTGGCCACAACCGCATCGTGCAGTACAGCGGAATGCACAATAGCCAGCATCAAGCGTTCCGTATCCTCGATGAACCCATCATGCCACTGTGCTGCACCTGTCGGGTTGTCTCGACGTATACCAGGCAAAATATCCAGACATTGTTTGCGCGAGACGACCTTGCCTGAAGCGATCCGATGTTCAGTATCGACACCCCTGTTGCGATCCATACTAATAATGTCGTTTAGGAGCAATGCAGCACGCATGATCCACATACTTTGCAAGCCGTAGCCGAAAGTTGGCACCAGGAATCGGTGCGGGCGCACCAGGTAAGGAGCAATAGCAAACAACTGCCGGCGGGCACGAATCGATTCCCGCATGCGCACCCAGTTCAGGTGTTGTAAATAACGGAGTCCTCCATGAACAACCTTCAGACTGTTGGCCGAAGTTGCAGCACCAAAATCATTTTTTTCGATCATGGCAACGCGTAGCCCTCGCATAGCCGCTTCACGAGTCAGAAACGCACCATATATCCCGCTCCCAATAACCAGTACATCAAATTCCTGCTCAGTGAGAGCCTGGACGTCACGCTTCATGGCTAGAGGCTCCCAGTTGCTGATAGACGCCCAGCAATTTATTCTCAAACACACTGTAGGTATGCCTGCTTTCGGCCAATTCACGAGACGCATGGCCGAGACTAGAACGCAAGCCTGCATCCTTGCACAATGTCGTTAGCCCTGCTGCAAAGGAGACCGGGTTACCTGAAACCAGCATTGCTGAGGCTTTATCAAGAACCTGTGTATGCGAAGCGATGTCTGTTGCAATGATGGCCCTGCCCGCTCCCATATACGAGTAGACCTTCATTGGTGTATTAACTCCTTTGATGCGCGGTGAGATGAGAATATCCGCCTGCTCAAGGTACAGCATCAGATCCGCTACCGGCCTGGGGCCGAGAAAGCTGCATTGTGCCGACACACCCAGAGTATCTGCCATGCTTCGATAGCGTTCGATATCATCATTGCTGCCACCAATAAACACTACTTGCAGCGCATCACAATCATTGAGTTCTGCCAGGGAACTAATCAGCAGGTCGATGCCCTGATAATGTTCCAGGTTGCCGATATACATGGCGACGATAGCGTTGTCTGGCAGCAGCTTGCGAATATCATCAACTGGTTTGCCGCTAGCCTGAAGGTCCATCGCAACATCTTCCAGCACACACAGCGGCATATCGGGGGCTGATTCATGCACGCGGTCTGCCAGTGCATCGCATACGGGCAGCACGACATCCGAACGCCTTATCGCAAGACGTTCAAAGCCGTACATCACGGGTGCTATAACATGAAGAAATGACCACTTCTCGAGTAGCTGGTCAGGCATGGATGAATCCATGTCATACACAACCGCCCGCTTGCCATGGGGAATTAACAAGGTGAAGAAGATACTTTCCTCACCTGCATGCAGTACATCATAAGATTCTTTCCATAACATCCTGATGGTTTTGAAGAACAGCAACACATCACACAGCAGCTTGCCGAATGAAAAACCAATCGGCATGTTCTTTACGAAAGGCAGAGACCAGGTGCGATATATATTCAGCCCTTCGATTTCCACATCTTCACCGAGATGATAGGTCAGCATGTCAACCGAATGGCCTGCTCCACACAGTGCCCTGGCCAACATACGGGTGGCGATGGGTGTGCCTCGCTCCTGATAAAATGGCTGTGGCGCCAGTAGCAAGATCTTCATCGATGGCATTTCACTGTGCTTGACTAACTCTGTCTGCACGCAGAATGACGGGAGACCCAAACAGGGATGTAATTCTCGTGACCCGGAACAACTTTTCTGTTACCTGCAGAAAACCCGCACCATTCAATGCACGGTGTATAAACATAGGCAAAATAAACTGTGGGGCATGCGCGGTAATTTTAAACCCATGCTTTGCCAACTCCGTCTTCAATTGACGTTTAGAGAAACTCAAATAAGTGCGGGTGTTCTTTTCAATACCTTTTTTCAAATTGAATATCAGTGGCGTAAATACATTCATGCTAAATAGACTTGGATAATCGAATACGACAGTTTTTCTCGATATGCGACAGGATTCAGCAATTAGTTCTGGCCAATTCTCGATATGCGAGATGAGTCGAACGAATATAACCAGATCGGCGGACTGGTCTGCAAAAGGCAGCGCAAGCATGTCACCCGTGACGTTTTGCAGTTCAACTTCCGGGTGGCGTTGAGTGAGCATTATGTGACAGTTGGCATTACTACTGTACTCGATGATGTCACAGCCAGCCTTTTCGAGTATAGATACCAACTGGCCGTGACCACCGCCAAGCTCAATCGCAATGCCCTTACAGTCACTGCCAAGAACTCGCTCTACAGCTGAATTTTGCGTATCCATAAAAAACACACCTGCAGCCCCGGCAAAGCGGCTGGCATAGTCATCAGATGCCGTTTCTATATCCGGGATTTCACGCATTCTTTACTGTGTCCTGTATTCTGCGAGAGCGCATTGCCTAGTATTGTACTACTTCAGAGGCTCCCTAGGTCCTGATTGCAATTTGTCTGGAAAGAAACTGCCATACTCCCTGGGACCTGCCGAAGCCCGTCATCACCAGTTCCTGATTTTTGAGTAGGGTGCGCATAGAATATGCCGGTCTGTTCTGATCCCACTGCGCAACAATAGAAAATCCGAAGCTGCCAGTTCTACGAGCTTCTGCAGGCAAGGGTAACGGGTCCGTACCAGCAATAATCCGTAGTCCCGTGCTGAACAGTCCTGATTTGGGCCAGACCCACGGACGGATACCCGAATCGCTGAGTAAAACTCCGTCTTGCATAAACTGGCTACACATGGACTTCATAACACCACCACGCCGCCCCAGCCATTTACCTGTTCCCCATGGCATTGCAGCAACGCCTCCACTGCTCCTGATTTCATCTATCAGATCCAGCAATGGCTTTCCATCTTCAAACGACTCATCCGTCGCCAGTGCATGCACTTCAAGGCCTTCGCTGGCGACAATTTGCCGGCCGGCAATGGCATATAACATCTTACCGGAGCGGGTTTTCAGACAGACAGATTCAGGTTCCGCTGTGGCATGGCAATACCAGCTTTCGTCAGCTGTACATATTGCCTGTGCAGGATTTTTACTGGCCTCCAGTAATCGCAGAAACCCGTTCTCTCGAGATGTTTCCGTTAATAGCAGCACCTTTGTCGTGGCCTCATAATCTATCTCTGCCGGGGGTGACAGGTTGTCATAAGCAGAATTGAAAAAGGCACACGGATCGAAACAATCATAGAAATGAACATGGGCATCAACAAACAGTCTTGTTTCTCTCATTGTCGGTTCATTCATTACTTAAGGGATCTCTGGTTTAATCCTGACGTGAGGCAGCGGTTATCAGCGCATAAATCTCGTAATGCCCATCGCTGTGAAGTCTCGTTCTGGTCAAATGCTCATCATGCCAGGGCCAACCCAGCGAGAGGTGGTTCTTTTGGCCTTCTTTGATGCCACCTGCCGGGAAACCGATTTTCCTGGCGATAGACTGCATACGTTTGATAACGGGACTGTAATCCCATCCTACGTAACGCCAGGGTAGTGGATGAAGGTCCAATTCATTTATATTCGCGAGATATCTGCCTGGCCCTACCCATCTTCTAAAAGGCTGTGAAGTAAAAAACTCTTCATCTCCATCGTATGCCCAATCCATCACCAGATAGATTGCCTGATCAGGATACATGAAACGTAAAAGACAGTAATCAGAGATCCATGGAACAAGGTATTGTGCAGATTTGCCTTCTCCAATTTCCCTGTTCATGATCGCCTGATAGGCATCCTGGTCATGTTCGCTGGGCATCAATGGCACAAATATCCACCGATTTAGCACCACCAGCAGGACAAATACCAGCCACCCCCTGTATCCAGCGAAAAACCCTGGCCAGGCTTTAGCAAATGTCGCCATACCCAGCCATACCAGGATGGCAAACGGGATCAGAGCCATATAGAAGAAACGCGGTTCAGCATAGCTGGAACCAATCAGGAAAGGGACACTGGCAAACAACACCCATACTATTGCCAGACGATGCACTCCTGTCCATGGCTTCCACAATGCCGCCAGCATGTATATACCGAACAGCTGGATAAACACGGCCAGGGCATAAAGCCGGATGATGAGCCCCTGGGATCGATTGGTTAAATTTCCGATCAGACCAGAGATACTACCTGCTGGATCTTCAAGCATGTTAAACCATGCGAGTACAAGCAGAATCACAGCACCCGTGCCTGTAATTGCGGCGCCTACGAAAACCTTCCAGAAGGGATAGCGATCATCGTGCAGAACGAACAGGCCAAGAATCATTCCAACATAAAACACTACGACGATGAATCTCATCCAGATTGCCGCGAACAGGACGACTGTAGCAAGTACTAGCCATAACATCCGTAGGCGAGATGATGCACTGAAACTCTTCAGGAAACTCATTGTAGCGATTATCACCAGCAGAAGACTGGGAATTTCAGTAAGGACTTTGCTATTGAAGTACAACATCAATGGAGTAAAGAGCAGAACAATACTGACAGATATGGCATCACTCTGTGGCAGTAACTGAATCAGCAAGCCATACGATGCTAGTGCAAGCAATATTGTTAACAGGCTAAATATGGATTGTATGATAAATAAAGATTCTGGCCCTGTGCCTGCCAGGTCGACCAGTGAGTCCAGGAAATAGATGAAACCCAGTTTGCCCGCGTAAAAGCCAGGCGGGAAAAGGCCACCCAAGCCATGTTCCATATCAAGCAGCGCACCAGGCTCGTGCGCAGAGACAGAATAAAGATAGAAATACTCGTCCCAGTAGTGCTGGGAACTCGACGCTATCAGCAGGAATATCAGAACCACCGCCAAACCGACCAGAATCATCTGATATCCAGTCAGATGTCCTTGCTCTGCCAGATCAGTCAAGACTTCTTTTCCATCTCGAGTCGTTAATCAATAGATCACTTACTGGATTTGCAATGTTGGCGCAAAGAGCTGGTCAATAACAGGCAGGTCTATGAACATCAGCGCCGTCATCAGCACCGCACAGAAGGCTGCGTACACGACAAATCCTCTGTGTTTATAGAGACGTTCCGGATACTGCACAGGGCTGTCTTCATGGAATCCGATATGAATATAGTAGGAAATAAAGCCTGCAAGAAACGGGATGGAAACGAGTAGTTCAATCCGGTAACGAATCAGGAAAATCCCAAAAAAGAACCCGAACGCCACCGCATAATAGATGATACTGGTCAGAAGACGCTCTTCATTATAGTGAGAAAAGGAGGTCCGGTAGCTGGCCGCTACAGCTGGATCATCAATGCGCCGATATTCCGCGAAACGCTTTACCGCCATGAAAAAAGCCCCGATCATCCAGTAAGCCATGATCAGTGATAATGATGGGAATTTAACGGCACCAACACCATACCAGCCTAGCAGCAATCGCAGCGGATTATTGACCGATTCCGAGAGGACATCCAGGTAGGGTTTGTCCTTGGTACGCATCGGTGGGATGTTATACAGACAACCCATGATCCACAAAGCCAGTGCGCTATAGAAAAACAGCATACCCAGCGTCCAGGACAATATCAGTCCAAGGACAGCAAGAAGCAGCCACTCAATGTAACCGTTTACTATATTTACCTGGCCTGATGGTACCGGTCGATTTTTCTTAACGGGGTGCAGAGCATCCTGTGGTGCGTCAAGAATCTCGTTGATAACATAATTGCTGGATGCGACCAGACCGGTTGCGATGAATGCGATGAAGAGTTGCCAGAACAGGCTAACGCCCAGAAGAGATGGGTCATCGAACAGTACCAGCACGACGCCTGGCAGCATAAATACATTCTTGAACCAGTGATCGATCCGGGCGATCTGGATATAGGGCTTCAAAGCGCCATATACTGACATACTGACGTATCTCCCTGGATAATCAGGATAAATTATAAAATAATACCCGCACGATACTATCCAGTTATTGCGGGAGGGAATTCGCAATGCATTTTAACAGATAGAACAGTCTGACGGCACAGAAGTGAGATGTTACAGGCTTAGAGTGCTATTCCATTCGATTGCAGAAGGAACGAGCTCTGAACGGGTAAAAATGAAAGTAATTCGTTACAATACGCAGTTCCCTAGATAAGAAATTCATGTGAACGACTATGAGCAAGATGGTGTATTGTCAGGTATTGAAACGAGAATCCCCTGCACTGGAACGTGCGCCCTACCCCGGCGATCTGGGTACTCGCATTCTGGAAAATGTCTCCAATGAGGGATGGCGTCAGTGGCTGGACAGGTTGACTATAATCATGAACGAATTACGACTGAGTACCGCAGACCCACAAAGCCTGGAAGTCATTGAGCAGCATATGATTGGCTTCCTGTTCGATGAGGGCGAAATGGGCCAGATGCCATCAGGCTTCAGTCCGCAGGGTTCCAAAAAGTAGCTCAGATTCTTGCCTGCAGCATTAGATTTTTCATCTCGCCAACCGCATCACTGAGCCCGCTAAAAACAGCACGCGCAATGATGGCATGGCCGATATTCAAGTCTGATATCCCGGCAAGCGCGGCTATTCGCTGGACATTGTGATAATGCAGGCCATGTCCTGCATTGACCTTCAATCCTACTGCCCTTCCATAGTCAACGGCAGTGAGGATTTTCTGATACTCAGCTTCCCGTTCTTCATCATTGACTGCGTCCGCGTAGTGTCCGGTATGTAGTTCCACCACCGGGGCGCCTGCCTGAACACAGGCATCAAGCTGTGATTCATCCGGGTCGACAAACAACGACACCAGAATGCCGGCATCAATAAGCTTTTTAACACCACTTGCGACTCTTTCGTGCTTCCCTGCCACATCAAGACCTCCCTCGGTGGTCAGCTCTTCACGCTTTTCCGGTACCAGGCAGACTTCGTCAGGCAGTGTTCGGCAGGCGATTTCCAGCATTTCATCCGTTACCGCCATTTCAAGATTCATACGCGTCTGGATAGTCTCACGCATGATGGTCACATCCCTGTCCTGAATATGCCGTCTGTCTTCACGTAAATGAAGAGTGATGATATCGGCACCCGCCTGCTCTGCAACAGCCGCTGCCTGAACAGGGTCCGGATACCGGGTTCCACGCGCCTGACGAATTGAGGCGACATGGTCAATATTGACACCCAGCTTTAATGGTTCCATTTGCTTATGCCTGTGATTCAATTCTCGATAGTACCTGATGAAAAATCTGCCTGCTATGCAAGGCTCTGCCAGGTAGTTGGTGGTCGATCAGATAACGAGTCAGCTTTCTCGACTCATGACGACTACGCCCGCTGCGAAAGGATTCTTGATGTAAATCGAGCAGGCTGCTGCCAAGCACACAGAGTTCAGACTGGCTGCCAGTTGTCCGCTGCTCGGGTCCACGGTCAGGTATGTATTGATACAACTTATCGGGATCGAGTGATTTGCCGGTCACAGCGTCTCGATCGAGTATCAGTCCATAACCAATCTCGGCAAGCAAATGTTTTTCAAATACTCTCAGAGACTCCTGTATTGAAACATCATCGTACAGTTCAGCCAATACTCCAGAATACCGATCAAACAGGTCTTCATGTGCATCATGCCGATGCAATAACCGGATTACCAGCTCATTCAAATAGTATGACGCATAGCGTGCCTGGCCACTTAGTTCACTTGCGGGTCCTGTCGCCTCCACGCCTGTGAGCAAGGCAAGTTCACCCTTGCCGCTCCAATTAATAAGCAAAGATTGAAATGGCAGCAGCAAGGCGCGTAATCGTGATTTCGGATTACGTGCCCCTTTTGCAACTAACCCTAATCTACCGTATGTTCGACTGAATACTTCGAGAATCAGACTTGTTTCCCGATATGGCCTGGTATGCAGGACATACGCAGGCTGTGACTGCACTCTCATACGTCTTCAAGGTAGCCGACAGATTTCAGCATTGTGGCGTTGTCTGACCAGTTCTCCCTGACTTTGACCCACAGTTGCAAATATACTTTATGGGAAAAATAGGCCTCCAGATCCTTGCGAGCAGCACTGCCAATTGCCTTCAGATTGCTTCCTGCCTTGCCGATAATGATACCTTTCTGACTCTCCTTCTCAACCCAGACAATGGCATCCACATTAATGAGAGAATTTTTAATCTCGAATTGTCTGACCTCGACAGCTAATGCATAGGGCAGCTCGTGGTGCAGTGCGCGAAATAGCTTTTCACGAATGACCTCAGAAACATAAAACCGTTCGCTGCGGTCTGTTGTCTGTTCTGCCGGGAATAATTGCGGACTTTCGGGAAGATGGCTGATCAGACGCTCACTGAGAGCATCAATATTTTCACCGCGTAAAGCAGACACAGGGATGATCTCAGCAAAGTTGTGCATACCGGCTGATTCTTCGAGAAGAGGTAAAAGACGTGTTTTATCCTTCAGCCGGTCCACTTTATTGATGAGCAAAATAAGTGTCTGTTTGTGCTGTTTGGCCAGTTCCAGTGCCAGTTTGTCTTCATCAGTCCAGCCTTCGCTGCCAATCATCAGTAAAATAATGTCCACCCCTTCCAGGGCACTGCGGGCAGTCTTGTTCAGTATTCGGTTGATATATCGCTTCTTGGAAATATGAACACCCGGTGTATCAACAAAAATCATCTGAGTCTTCTCATCCGTCCGAATTCCCAGCAACCGGTGACGTGTTGTTTGAGGGCGTGATGATGTAATGCTGATCTTCTTGCCGACCAGGCGGTTTAGCAGCGTGGATTTACCTACATTCGGTCGACCGAGAAAAGTAATAAATCCAGCCCTGTAATTCATTCTGTTGCCGTCAATTCGCTGAGGGCCAGGCTTGCTGCATCCTGCTCCGCTTTTCTACGGCTTGAGCCTTTGCCGTTATAGATTTCGCCAGGATCCTTAAGAAGACATTCTATTTTAAATGTCTGGTGATGTGGTGGTCCGCTGACGTCGAGGATATTATAGACAGGCAGTTCCCGGCCACGCTTCTGGAGCAGTTCCTGGAGACGTGTCTTGGGGTCTTTCAGGCTTACAGACAGGTTGAGACTCTGAAGCCGTTCAGAGAAGACCCGGAGTACAAATTTCTTTGCAGAATTAATGCCTGCATCACGATAGATTGCACCAATAATAGCTTCCAGCACATCTTCAAGAATGGAGTCGCGGTCGTATCCTCCACTCTTCAATTCCCCGCTGCCCAGTATCAGGTAGCTTCCCAGGTCGAGTTCCCTGCCTATTTCTGCCAGCGTTTCACAACGAACAAGACTGGAACGCAAGCGGCTCAGAGTTCCTTCATCGGTGTCTGGAAACCGATCGCAGATGAACTCTGCGATGATGAAATTCAGAATGCTGTCGCCGAGAAATTCCAGCCGTTCGTAATTGTCACTACTGTAACTTCGATGAGTTAAAGCTCGTTCCAGTAACTCTGGCTGATGCTCGAACCCGTGTGCGAGCACTCTTGTTAGGCGGTCACGCTGCTCACTACTTAAGCGAGATTTCGGCACTGTTCTCGAAATCGAGTAAGGCACTAATATTGAAAGCCAGTGGGATGACCTTCTCATAACTGATCGTTAAGACCCTGGCATCACGAGTTTTGGAAATACTGAAGGCTTCACTGAGATCCAGTGTTTCATCAGCAAAATCTATATACAGGCGATTAGTCAGAGACTTAATCATCTGGTGCCGATTCCATTTAACGGCTGCCTGATCTTCAGCCAGATTGTCGAGTGCTTTCTGGAATTTCTGATTCTCAATGTAGGATGGAAGTATTTTTATAGTCAGCATAGTAAAAAACAGAATAACCATGATGACGCCGAGCATACCCCACAAGGTTGCCCCATTCTGTAAACGACGATTACTAATTACTTCAGACATTTTTCCTCCTAATGAGTGCTACAACTCGTTTCGTTCGCGGCTGAGTATAACATCAAAAAGTCGTCCCGATCCTGCTCCAGTTTACCCCACCGCCATTCGCCGCATCCCATGCAAACCATATGAAAAATGCCTTGCCGACAACATTTTTATCCGGCACGAAACCCCAGTAACGACTGTCATTGCTGTAGTTGCGGTTGTCACCCATGACAAAATACTGACCCTCGGGAACGACCTGCTTCATATTCTGCGAACGTCGTGTCCGATCCAGAAGGATATTATGTTCAATACCATCCAGATCTTCTGTCAGTTTGTCGAGTTTGACGTTGCGCTTGAAGCCGTTTTTAAATTCGTACTGCCCATCGGGAGTTTGTTTCATCAAATCCCCATTGATATACAACTCTCCAGCACGGGTTTCAACTGTGTCGCCTGGTATTCCGACCACGCGTTTAACAAAATGCATTTTAGGATCGTGCGGGAAACGAAACACCATGACGTCACCACGTGCAGGATCGTCAAGGCCTACGAGTTTGACGTTTGCCACCGGCAGGCGCAGGCCATAACTAAACTTGTTGACCAGAATAAAGTCGCCGATATTCAGCGTGGGCAACATTGATCCAGATGGAATCCTGAAGGGTTCAGCCACAAATGAACGCAGCACAAAAACAATGAGTATCACCGGAAAAAATGCCTTCGCGTACTCAATGATTAGCGGGTCGCGATGATGGGTCGACCCCTGCCCCTCTACATCAGGCTGAATCCGTTCATGGCGTCTTTTGGCAAGCCATACTTTATCCAGCAGCCAGATACCGCCTGTTACCACTAGTGCGATAAATAGAATAAATGCAAAATCCATAATCAATCCTCAGATGTCTTAAGCACGGCGAGAAAGGCCTCCTGCGGGATTTCCACAGAACCAATCTGCTTCATGCGTTTCTTGCCGGCTTTCTGTTTTTCCAGCAGTTTTCGTTTTCGTGTTATATCTCCGCCATAGCATTTAGCGGTTACGTTTTTTCGCAGGGCCTTAACTGTCTCGCGAGCAATAATTTTACCGCCGATGGCGGCCTGTAGAGCGACATCAAACATCTGGCGCGGAATAATTTCCCGCATCGCTTTAACCAGTTCTCGTCCACGGTACTGGGAGTTGCTGCGATGCACGATAACGGACAATGGACCAACACGATCACCATTGATCAACACATCCACGCGGCACACATCGGCCGCCCGGAATTCGAGAAATTCATAATCCATCGATGCATAGCCGCGGCTGACGGACTTGAGACGATCGAAAAAATCCAGCACCACTTCACTGAGCGGCAATTCATAAGTCAGCATGACCTGGCGTCCCATATACTGCATATCTTTTTGAATACCGCGTTTATCGTTACATAATTGCATGACACTGCCGACGTAATCCTGCGGCATAAGCAGGTGGGCAACAATTACCGGCTCCAGAATCTCTTCAATTTGCGACACATCCGGCAAACGGGCCGGATTGTCGACGTAGACCTTCTCGCCATCTTTGGTCAGCACCTCGTAAATAACGGTCGGTGCGGTTGTAATCAAATTCAGGTCGTATTCACGCTCAAGGCGCTCCTGAATAATTTCCATATGCAACATGCCCAGGAAGCCACAACGAAACCCGTGTCCGAGCGCTTCCGAGCTTTCCGGCTCGAAATGCAGCGATGCATCGTTCAGACTGAGTTTTTCCAGCGCATCCCGAAACATCGGGTAGTCACCTGAATTGACGGGATATAGGCCAGCAAATACCCTCGGTTGAGATTCCTTGAAACCCGGCAAGGGTTCATCTGTGGGTCGATCTCGCAAGGTAATCGTATCACCCACCCTGGCGCTCTTGATGTCCTTGATGCCTGCCACCATAAAACCAACTTCACCAACTCTCAGTTCATGGGTCTCTGTACGCTTGGGGGTGAATACGCCGACCTGATCGACGTTGTACTCAGCACCGGTTGCCATCAGGCGTATACGGTCTTTCTTGCGCAAGACGCCTTCAACGATACGCACCAGTGACACCGTGCCGAGATAATTATCAAACCAGGAGTCGATAATCAATGCTTTCAGTGGTTTACCTGCATCACCGGTTGGAGGAGGTAAATCTTTAATAATGGCTTCAAGCACATCCCGCACACCCAGGCCTGTCTTGGCACTGGTCTCAACGGCTTCAGTGGCATCAATGCCAACAATGTCCTCGATTTCGTGTTTGACTCGTTCCGGATCTGCCGCCGGCAAATCAATTTTATTTAGAACAGGAATGACTTCCAGGCCAATGTCGACCGCTGTGTAACAGTTTGCAACAGTCTGTGCTTCTACACCCTGCGCAGCATCTACAACCAATAGAGCGCCCTCACAGGCGGTCAGAGACCTCGACACCTCGTAGGAAAAATCCACATGGCCGGGCGTATCAATCAGGTTCAGTTTGTAGGTTTTCCCATCGTCCGCCGTATACTCCAGCGTCACGCTCTGCGCCTTGATGGTAATACCGCGCTCGCGCTCGATATCCATGGAATCGAGCACCTGGTCATTCATCTCTCGCTCGCTCAACCCCCCGCAGAGCTGAATAAACCTGTCGGCCAGGGTCGACTTGCCGTGATCGATATGGGCAATAATGGAGAAGTTCCGGATATGGTCTGTCGCAAAATCCGCCATGCGGCAGGACCTCTATGTGTAAAAAGAGGCGCGATTATACGCTATTGGCCAAACAACTTCCGTACGCTGTATTGGCAACAATTATTTACGGCTTAATCACAAGGAACTGCGAGCCTTTTCCTCTCTTGACAAGCACTGCAACCGACTTACCTTCCTTCAGTTCCCTGACTATCCCTGTCAACTGCTCGACAGAGGTCACTTTTTGCTTTGCCAGCATCAGGATGACATCACCCTGTCGTATTCCTGCCTGCGCAGCCGGCCCGGAGGCTTCTACGGCAGTGACCAGCACTCCATGCTCAAGCTCCGTGGCCTTTTTTTCTTCGTCTGACAGATCACGCGTCGTCATACCAAGCACGCCTGCAGGCGCCTCTTTCTCTGTTTTCTCTGATGGCCCCTCGGCCAGCTGATCTTCAGGAAGTTCGCCAATATTAACGGTCAGATCCTGTCTATTGCCTGCACGTATGATAGTGACCTTCGCATCCGTATCGACAGGAGTGCGTCCGACCAGAAACGGCAGATCCGACGAGCGCTTCACCGGTACATCGTTGAATGCCACAATAACATCCTGAACCCGAAGGTCAGACCTGGATGCAGGGCTGTCCGCCATGATATGGGCCACCAGTGCACCATAGGGCTTGTTCATATCCAGTGCTTCTGCCATATCGCGGCTGACATTCTGGATGGTAATGCCCAGCCAGCCACGCTTTACATGGCCACCATTCTTGAGCTGTTCAGCAACCTGCATGGCCAGATCGATCGGGACGGAAAATGCGAGCCCCATGTAGCCGCCTGAGCGGCTGTAAATCTGTGCATTGATGCCGACAACTTCACCGTCCATATTGAACAGTGGGCCACCCGAGTTGCCGGGATTGATGGCGACATCAGTCTGGATGAAGGGAATATAGTTTTCGTTCGGCAGACTGCGGCCTTTTGCTGAAACTATTCCGGCAGTGGCGCTATTTTCGAAGCCAAAAGGCGATCCAATGGCCAGCACCCATTCTCCTACCTTGAGATCATCGGGTTTCCCGGGTTTCAGATATGGCAGGCCACTCGCCTCCACTTTAAGCAGGGCGACATCGCTGCGCTTGTCTGCACCAACGACCGTAGCCAGCAGTTCACGACGATCAGTGAGCCTGACAAGTATTTCATCAGCACCTTCGACCACATGTGCCGAGGTCAGTACGTAACCATCCGCAGAGATCAGAAATCCGGAGCCCAGAGAGCGGGCATTAAATTCTTTGTCCGGCGACTGCTGAGGCATCTCCTTGAAGAATTTTTCGAAGAAATCATGGAAGGGGCTGCCCTCGGGAATGTCCGGCATATTGAGCCGGGGATGACCATTACCGTTCGATTTCTTCTGTGTAGTACTGATATTGACCACAGCCGGCCCTTTCTGCTCGACCAGCTCAGCGAACTCAGGCAGACCTGCAGCCTGTGCTGAGAATGTTAACAGGCTGCCAATTAGCAGCCAAGATGCGAATAGTTGTCTGACTATCATATAAAGCATACCTCGGAAAAAAGTGTCATTCTGGATCTGGCAGACCCTGTACTGCTTCACCACGCTGGAGCAGCACTGGTTGTATTAATCGGTCCATAACACCCGAATTCAGGACTCGACGACTTAATATGAAGGCGAGTGCTGCAAATGCAAGACCACCAATAATAGAAAATATATCGATCAGGTTGTTATATGCCAGCGCTGTAGCCAGCCACTCGCCAATGATTGCACCGGCTATTAACATCAGCAAGGGCAATACATAGATCATCAGCGATGCAATAATCAGCGCCAGCCGGTTGAGACCAATCGTTACGGTATCACCCGTCCTGGCATCGACAGTGTTTCTGATATGTAGTGCCCTGTCTCTCCTGCCAAACAGGGAAGACGCCAGACCTGCACCACAGCTGGCTGCACTTTTGCAGCTACCGCAACCGGCTGTGCTACTGGTTTCAACAAGCACAAACCCTTTGTCTACAGACACCACAACAGCCTGCTCTTCGATCATGGCCTTGTCCGATAAACCAGACTGTCTCCAATTTTTTTGACTGTGTCTGGTGGTACTTCACCAATGATAGTTATCTGCCAGCCATCACGACTTGTCGAATAGGCACTGACTGCGCCCATGCTGTTGAGGCTGACTGGCATAGTGCCGTCATCACTTGCTTCGATAAAGATAGACACAGCACCAAGGCCATCACTGAGGACAATATGCTCCACGGCATTCTCTTCCATCGGCATCCAGCGGCGCACCATCTTGATTATTTTATAACCGGCAGGCAGTGACGATATTTCCCAGTCTGATTCCTTGACCGCAGTAATACGTGGAGGCTTTTTGTCGCTGTGCCAGACCAGCTCGGACTTCGGCGTCATTGGATCCAGAGACGCATCAGGAATACTCTTGCTGATATTTAATAACGCAAAAAGATACTGCTCGACGGCGTACCCTGCGTGGTCTATCAGCTGTGATTTGAGCAGTAGACCAGTTTCATTATCGGCCCAGAGGTCGTAACCGTAGCGCATGTCGTCCCGCGGAATAATGCGGATCTGGGTCGTGTTGCGGTCGGCAATGCGGTCCTGGCTACCGACAGATAAATCGTAGTTATCTTCGAGCTGCTCAATTTTACTGACCATGAATCCCGGGAAACCGGAGTCCTTGCCAGGGCGAACACCTAGAACCCCCATGCTCTTGTCTGGAATAAAACACCAGACCTTGTTCGGATCACGAATAACCTCACGTGGCACACCATTCAACGCATAAAGACGTTCATGTACGCCATCAGGTTTGATCTTGTGGACGATACGCAGTGAATCTACATGGCTGCCATTGATATGGATGTAGACGCCGTCATAGTCGATACTGCTGGCCGCATCGCTAATACGCATCAGCCACGAATTTACGTCATTGCCCGCCCACGCAATGGCCTGCCATGTAATGGCTATAAACAGGAATGAATACCGCAAAAACAACACAGTCTATCTTGTCGCGCCGGGTGTAGAAGAAAAGCTCACAAATCGTGCATAAGGCATCATGCCAGTCATATCAGATGCAGGGTTGTACTCATTATGCTCAACCAGCAGACGGTTTATACGCGCTCTGACATTTTCGTTATTGCGATTTGCAACAATCAGCTGGCCATCAGCCTGGGTAGTCGGTACGGTTGCAGTCGTTGCTACACTGACCGGCGCGGTATCAGCCACAAACGGCTTCTGTACTATAACCACGATAGCCAGCAGAGATGCTGCTATGGCAAGACCGAATGCCGGTTTTTGCCATGACCTGTCACTTTGCATTGCAGCAGGCGCCAGCTGCACAGGGTCGTTTGCCAGCTCACCGGCAACTCTCTTATAAAAGTCATGACTGATCGGACTCGGCAGTTCCTCACGTATAGCAGCGCCATACAATTGGTAACGCTGCCATGACTGTCGCCCCTGCGGGTCTTTTTTAATGGCATCCAGGATCCCGAGGCTGTCAGTACGCCCCAGTTCATTGTCCATCAATGCAGATATTTTTTCTTTCATTTTGACCACTCTTAATCGAGCAATGGTTTCAATTCCTGATCGATTGCATCCCGTGCCCGGAATATTCTCGATCTTACCGTTCCAATCGGGCAGTTCATGACCTGTGCAATCTCGTCATAACTCAGCCCTTCCAGTTCGCGCAGCGTTATCGCAACCCGTAAGTCTTCGGGTAATTCATCCACTGCCCGCGTTACTGCTTCCGCCAGTTCCCTGGTCAGTGCATTGGCCTCAGGAGTGCCTGTTTCGCGCATGGCCGCTCCAGCTTCAATATGCACTGCATCGTCCGCATCGATATCCGTTTTCGGTGGCCGCCGGCCCTGTGATATCAGGTAGTTTTTGGCCGTATTAACAGCAATGCGGTACAACCATGTATAAAAAGCACTCTCACCGCGGAAGCCTCCAATCGCACGATAGGCCTTGATAAAGGCTTCCTGGCAAACATCTTCGACCTCGGCATGGTCATGTATATACCGTCCAACAAGCTTTGCCAGCCGAAACTGGTACTTCTGCACCAGCAGATTGAAAGCAGACTGATCACCCTGCTGCACACGCTCAACCAGTACGATATCGGAGTCCTGGTCAACCATGTGCATTACCTTCAGGAACCAACCTGAGCAATCTGTACACGCAGTCTAAACATACTGACATTATTGTTGTGGAAAAGTTCTTTTTCTGCATAAAAGACTAGACCCGTTCACAACAGAATAGCTTGCAAACTGGCTGCCTTCCCTGTTACGAGAAATGGGACGTGTAATAATACATGAGCTCTCAGTTTTTCTCAGCCTGAACACTTAACTCCTTCTGATCAGCAGTTATAATCAACGTCTCGACATTGGCGCACTGTTTCATGGAACAACAACACTTCGACGTATTGGTACTGGGAAGCGGGCTGGCTGGCCTGGGCCTGGCATTGAGGATGGCGGACTACGCAACCGTTGCGGTGGTATCCAAGTGTGAGCTTCATGAGGGCTCGAGCTATTACGCGCAGGGTGGTGTCGCAGCCGTGCTGGGAGACAATGACACCATCCAGTCGCACGAAGATGACACATTGCAGGCAGGTGTAGGCTTATGCAAAAAAGAGACTGTCGACTATGTCATTACACATGGCCCGGAAAACATCCAGTGGCTGATTGACCAGGGGGTGGGCTTCAGCCTGGATCCAGGCAGCACCATGTACCACCTGACACGGGAAGGCGGCCATAGCCACCGCCGCGTCATCCATGCTGCTGATGCCACGGGGCGCGCTATCGAGACCACGCTTGAACAAAAAGCCCGCCAGCACCCTGGCATCACTCTGTTTGAGAATGCTATCGCCATCGACCTGGTGACTACACACAAACTTGACCTGGATGGTGACAATCAATGCGCAGGGGCCTACATTCTCGACCGCCAGAGCGGTCAGGTCGTTGTTTTGAGTGCGGCCAATACCGTACTGGCAACAGGTGGTGCATCCAAGGTTTATTTGTACACCAGCAATCCGGACACCTCAACGGGTGATGGTATCGCTATGGCATGGAGAGCCGGCTGCCGGGTAGCCAATATGGAATTCGTTCAGTTTCACCCGACCTGCCTGTATCACCCGCAGGCTAAATCATTTCTGATCTCTGAAGCCCTGCGCGGTGAAGGCGCAGAACTCAAGCTGCCAGATGGCAGTCGTTTCATGCCGCAGCATGATGAGCGTGCCGAACTTGCCCCGCGTGATATCGTCGCCCGGGCCATTGACTATGAAATGAAGAAACACGGTCTGGACAGTGTTTATCTGGATATCAGCCACCGTGATCGTGACCTCATTCTGACCCACTTTCCGACCATCTACGAACGCTGCATGGAATTAGGCATGGACATTACTACCAGCCCTATTCCTGTGGTGCCAGCGGCACATTACACCTGCGGAGGGGTAATCACCGATCTGGACGGGAAAACGGACATCGACAGACTTTATGCCATCGGAGAATGCACAAGCACAGGTCTGCACGGTGCGAATCGTCTGGCCAGTAATTCATTGCTCGAGTGCCTCGTCTTCTCACAATCTGCAGTACGTGCGATCAGAAAGGATCTTGAAGGCAATCCAACAGATCGCATCAGCATTCCTGAATGGGACGAAAGCCAGGTTACCGACCCAGATGAGCAAGTCGTGGTGTCGCATAACTGGGATGAACTGCGTCGCTTCATGTGGGATTACGTCGGTATCGTGCGGACGGACAAGCGTCTGCAGCGTGCCAGCAATCGCATTGGTCTGTTACAGGATGAAATCGACGAGTTCTACAGCCGTTTTAAAGTCGACAATAACCTGATTGAACTGCGCAACCTGGCAGTGGTCGCCGACCTGACCATTCGCAGCGCACAGGCCCGCAAGGAAAGCCGAGGCCTGCACTACACCCTCGATTACCCTGACACCGATTCTTCGATGGATCAGGTCGATACGATACTGACGCCAGACTGGCGCGAGGGAGTTTCTGAATAAGTCTGGGTGACACGATTGAGACTCAAGACATTCAGCCATGACTTGTTCAGAGACTCCCTAGTCACAACGTCATTTCAATTGAATCGTGGGCGCAAGCAGGCCCATACAATCGAACGAACACAGTCAATCGCCGGAAGTCATCACGCGACATACTATCGGGGAAACAGACCAGACGATTTTGATCGTGCCTGGATGCATCCGATAGCTTGAGTACGATCAGCCACCCTGCGACAAATGCTGATGAAATATCCACCTTGCGCCAATCAGTGCCTCGCCCCGCACGCAAAAACAAATCGCCATTCTGATGCAAACTGATTGAATCGGTTTCTCTTCCTGTGATCTTTAATGTAACAAGCAGGCTTACCAGAATGAACAACCCGGTCATCATCAGGTAGCTGACTGGCAACGCAATCCAGGGAATAGCGCACCCGGCACATACATGGACTGCAATGATCAGGTTTCTGTGCTGGCCTGAAGATCGTAGTTCAATAACTGTCCGTGGCGCGGATCGACCTGACGATCGCCGCGACTTCCTTGTCGGGTACTGCTCCATCACATAACCATCCCTGTAGTTGTTGATCCGAGTATTTCAGGAGTTGCTGAAATGCCTGTTGTTCATCATCATTCAATGAAAACCACACATGTTCGAGATATCCATTAAGCATGACATCCAGTTCCAGCATACCCCGGCGGCACTGCCATTTTAAACGATTGTAGTCATTGTCTGACATAACTAATTTATGGCGTCTCCGGTCAAATTGGTCCGTAAACATGTTTGGCCGTGGG
>Ga0209013_10000768_pt1 | contig 29234 bp, 28 predicted proteins | sample Cruoilmetagenom2_FD_187291 | JGI IMG/M metagenome (GOLD analysis project Ga0209013, IMG submission 187291) | Oil polluted marine microbial communities from Coal Oil Point, Santa Barbara, California, USA - Sample 2 (SPAdes) (version 2) | ecosystem: Environmental > Aquatic > Marine > Oil seeps ...
GTTAGCTAAACACGTACACGGTCTGGTAATGTTAAATACGAATCAGCAACAAAACATCTATGCATGGGATCCATAAACTGTTTGACTCTAGACGATGTCTCCACAGCCGGCAAGACCGTGCTTGCCAGGATCGATCTGAATTCTCCGATGGCTCCGGACGGGACGATTCTGGACGATTCCCGATTTAGAAGCCATATACCAACCTTAAACGATCTCATCGATTCGAAGGTCGTATTGCTCGCACACCAGAGCCGGGCTGGGAAGCGGGACTTTACGACAACAGAGGTGCACGCGCAACGGTTGGAGCGTCTCTGCAGACGAACAGTTACTTATGTGGACGACATCTTCGGATCGCATGCGATACATGCGATTCACTCGATGAAAAACGGTGATATCATCCTGCTAGAGAACGTGCGGTTCTATGCAGAGGAGAGCCTGACCCGAACCCCTGCAGAGCATGCTGACACGATCATGGTGAAAAAACTCTCTCCGCACGTAGACATCTTCGTAAACGACGCATTCGCGGTCTCGCACCGATCACACCTCTCTGTCGTTGGGTTTACCCGGTCTCTGCCATCGGTCGCGGGGCGTCTGATGGAGAAAGAGATCCGATCACTGAGCAGGGGGTTTTCAGAGAACGGGGCTGTATTCGTGCTCGGTGGGATCAAGGCGGACGATTCAATCGATGTAATCGAGAACGTCGCCAAACGTGATGAAGTGGAGGCGATCCTCGTTACCGGGGTTGTTGCGAATGTGTTTCTTGCAGCAAATGACATAGATCTCGGTAAGAAAAGCACTGATCTCATAGATTCCATTGGGTACACCACGCAGATCGGGCGGGCACGTGAACTGCTTGCGGAATACGGTGATAAGATCAGGATTCCTGTTGATATCGCGTGTGCTGATCCGGACAACCCTGAGAAACGTATGGAGATGCCGGTATCAGAACTGCCGACCGATCTCCCGATCAACGACATCGGAATCGATACTATCCTCTCGTTTTCGGAGACGATCAAGAACGCGGATACCGTGATCATGAACGGACCTGCCGGCTTGTTCGAGAAGGACGCCTTCGCACTCGGAACGAAGGAACTCATCCTCGCAGCAACAAAATCGAAGTTTTCGATCATCGGAGGCGGGCACATCGCTGCAGAGGCGCATAATCTCGGAATCGAGTCGAATATTTCGCACATCAGTACCGGCGGCGGTGCTTGCATCGATTTCCTATCCGGACGCAAGCTCCCTGGAATCGAAGCGCTGGAAGATGCATACAAGCGACTCAAGAAATAAGAGACTATTGGATATTTCAACCACACTCACCCACGTAAAATAGTGGATAGCCAAAAATATCGTGTCAATGACGCTTTCGATTGGGTGCGGGACCGTGCTGTTCTTGAATCGGGTGTTCGGGCGGTTTTTGGGTCGTAATGGGGAATAGTCACGCCGCATCCAGGAACTCGATCGCACAATTGAGATCGAGTCTTACGATGTCCAGTTGTTTGAGGCAGGAATCAGCATTCCGGAAATGCCACTCGTAAGCTATCAGAACCCGTCCCCTTTCTTTTATCTTCTCTGCTGCTTTTACATAGACTATATCCTTCTTCTTGAACGTTTTTTGCCTTATTAGATCGGAGAAGCATCTGTTCACATCACCACTCTCGATTTTGACCTTTTTACCGAATCCGGATATCATTAGCGTATACCACTCTTGAAGCATTTTTCTATGTTTTTTACAGTCCGGATGTCTAAATATTGGTTTATACTCTTTTAAGATCTCTGTACAAAAAATTACGGTCAAACCTTTCTTTCGTACAATATCAAGGACCTCTATTGCGTTATCTTTACCGTAACAAGCATCGCCCAGAACATTGGCATCGATCACAAACTGTGCCAAATGAATCACTCCTCTGGTGCCATAAGTTCTGCCATCTCCATTGCCTCTTCAAAACTCTCTTCGAAGAAACCATCCGGGAAATTTTCGAATTGACCATTTCTGTTGATGGTTATCGTCTTAACTTCTGTTCCGCTTTCTGTCGGTTCAAAGTAATAGATTATCACGTCCGTGTGATCGATCTTCTTTTGAAGAATGTTTTTGCATACTCGCCGAATCAATAGATCGCAATGCGTCTCCACAATGAGCTTCTTCTCGTTAAATTTTGCTATATCGACCAGAAGATCGCCCATCGCTCCCTGCGCCCGGGGATGAAGATGTATCTCGGGCTGTTCAATCATGATCAGAGCGTTTTTCGGAGCATTGAAACCCTCCACGATTATAGGGAGGATCTGGCTTGCCCCAAACCCAACATCGACCAAGTTGACATCTGTTTTGGTATTGGGATCACTCAGCATTATTTTATAAGTATTGGTAGACCCCCCGGTCTTTCCGCTCAGTTCTTCCAGATCAAAGCCCAGTGAAATATCAAAATTCTTCAGCCACTCTTTAACTTTCTCTCTGATCTCGCTCTCTAGAAGAAGGATATTAACTGATCCTTCCCCGCTCTTCCCAACCTCTGCAGGGGATGCGCCTGTGGCTGTATATGTTCTCGATGGCTCATCCCTGATTGGACCTATATGGTGGGTGTTCCTAAAAATATCTTCTACCAGGCTACCAGCCATCACGTTCGCGAAAAAAAGCGAAGGATGTGCCCATAGATATTCAAAGTATTTGCCGGAGTCTTTGTATCTCTTAAAGAGAATCCCATAAAATTTTAATAATTCTATGGGTTGTTCATCAAAGTCTTTTTCATCTTTTGTAGTAATAAAATGTCCACCACGTCCGCTTTTTTTTCTTATTGAGAAATCGATACTCTTCCTGATATTTTTTCCTTTTTCTTTTTGTGACGTTGATGGCATGAGTATATTCTCACCGTTGAAATCAAGCGACTTCAGGTAGATTGCCCCCTGGTTATTACCACTTCTATACACGGAAAAAACTATATTCCACCTCTTTTCGCCCGCTTCAAAACCGATGAAGAGCTCATTTTTTTCATCGTGCTTGAATATCACCTCCCTGTATGATCCAAGATTGATGTAACCATCATCTAAAATCAGGGGCGTTTGTGGGTCCTGACTCCGTACAGTCTGTCTTAACGCCAAAATAGCTTGAGTCAGACTGGTTTTCCCTGAACTATTCGGACCGACGAGAAATGTTATTGGTTTGATCTCAAGTGCCCCTGTATCTCTCAGCGCCTTGAAGTTCTTAAGGTGTATCTTACTGATCATTTGCAACCTCTCTAACGAATCCATTTCACTAATGTTCGGTTATATATCTTTTTACTATCGGCACGATCGAATTTTTGCGACCATCCCTATAGTTCAATAACCCGTTTCCCATTTCTCTTCGGAACGATCTCGCGTTTAGCTCCGGCAAACGTCCCGCGCAGCTCCTCACCGTCCTGCAGGTGGTCAAGAAAGAGTGCCAGCGCAGCCACCTCTGAGTGGGGTTGATTTCCTATGGCAATGTTCAGATCGGCGAGATCGTAGATGCCTGGCGGGACTTTTTCAGCACCGACGATGATCATGAGATCGCGCCCCGCAACCTCTCCTGTCGCATCGGGCAGATTCAAGCCATACATGCTGAGATGCACGACCATGCCGCCTTCCCCCTTCCATCTCCTGATCGCTTCTCTCCAGTCAACACCGATCTCAACAAAAAAAGCCCCGCCCCACGCGCTTGTCACATCGTCGATACTCTCCTTGATCTTGGGGTCATCCGCTGCAAGGAGCATGCCGTCTGCGCCGAGCGCACGCGCTGTCAACCCCACATGTGTGGTTATACGCTTGTCTCGCATCGGGCGGTGTCCGATTCGCAGCACAACGAATTTCATGGTGAACCTGTATTATGGGTTACGCCGAGGTTGGGATTCGAACCCAAGTGTTCCAAAGGAACAACAGGTCTCGAGCCTGCCGCGTTAGTCCGCTCTGCCACCTCGGCAGTATACAACTGTATTGACGCAAGGCATATATTATTGTAGCGACTTTAGTTGAATATGAAGCCAATGGAGTTTGGGTTGTTTCTGGGTACGAGCATAGTTATGGTCACAGTTATGGTCCTGGTTATGGCAATGGCGATGCCAGCGCTTGCGCAGTCAGGAATCGAGGAATCCGGATCCGATCAAAATGTGTTGTTGCTCGATGTGCCGGGTGTTGCAGTGGTCAATCAGACGTTTGAGGTTCTCGTAACGTCCCGAGAGGGGGCGGTTTCCGGTGCGATCGTCTTCTTCTCAACGCAGCATGATAACTTCCAGCAGAAAACCGATGAACGCGGGATTGCGAGATTTACGCCCGGTGCCACTGACAAATTGTTCGTGCTCGCGCATAAGGAAGGCTATCCGAGCGCGGAAGCCGTAGTTGAGGTGCGTGAGATTGCAGACCCGACGATTGCTGAACCGCAAGCGACTGAGCCCACCGATGCCGCTAAGGATATGAGTAGTACCGGACTGCCCGGATTTGGTTGTGCTATGCTGATTGCAGTGATGTTACTTGCTCATCTCATAATCCGGAACCGCTGATCGGTTAATCACTGATCTTCAGATGCCAGTTCCTCGAGCAGTTGCGTTCGCACCTTCGGCGGATCGGCGCGCCCTTGGGTCTTCTTCATAACCTGCCCGACGAGGTAATTCAGCGCCTTCCCCTCACCACCACGATAATCAGAGACCGCGTCGGCACACTCCTCTATAACCTCAAGAACCGCGGATGTGACGACATCTGTTTTGACTTTTGCAAGTTCCTTTTCAGCCACGATCTCTGCTGGTGTTCCGCCGCCGTCGAGAATTGTCCGGATGATCGTGATTGCGCCCCTCTCCGTTATCGTGCCATCTATAAACAGCTTGATAATCTCAATCATATTCTCTGCGCTAAATGCACCGATTTCAAGATCACGATAATTGAGTTCCCCTGTGAGAACGTCCACGATCCACGACGCGCTGATCTTCGGATCGATCTCACGCGCAACGTCCTCGAAGAAGCGTGCAAGCATCGGGTCGAGCGTCAACGATTGTGCGTGGTTCTCTGTTATGCCATACTCCTCCAAGAACCGAGTTTTCTGGGCATCGGGCAGCTCCGGTAGGTTCTTCTTAATCTCCGGCGCCCAGTCTGCAACCTGCATAGGAACCAGATCCGGTTCTGGGAAATATCGATAATCGTGCTCGGTCTCCTTCGTCCTCATCGAGACCGTGACGCCGCGCAACTCATCGAAATGCCTGGTCTCCTGCACAACAACGCCGCCGCGGCGCAGCACGTTTCTCTGGCGCACAATCTCAAACGAGAGCGCGCGTTCCGCGCCCTTGTATGATGATATATTCTTGACCTCGGCGCGCACACCACCTGCGAGCGAAATGTTTGCATCCACACGGATCGCACCATCCAGGTCACTGTCAAAGATATCAAGATATTCGAGCAGATTTCTGAGTTTGTTCAGGAATCTTCTCGCCTCTTTCGGGCTGCGCATGTCCGGTTCTGTCACTATCTCGAGCAACGGCACGCCAGCACGGTTGTAATCGACCAGTGTGAACTTTGATCGATCGATCGTGCCCTCGTGCACCAGCCGCCCCGGGTCCTCCTCCATGTGAACCCGGTTAATCCTGATATGCCTGCTTCCCTGATCACTTTCGATTTCGAGATATCCATTGACCGATATGGGATAATCGTACTGCGTGACCTGAAATCCCTTGGGGAGATCCGGATAATAGTAATTTTTGCGATAAAACTGTGTGTGTGGTGCAATTTTGCAATTCAGAGCAAGAGCCACTTTTATTGCACTCTTCACCGCGGATTTGTTCAGCACAGGAAGCGACCCGGGTAGACCGAGGCATACCGGGCACGTGTGGGTGTTCGGAGGTGCGTTGTGGTAATCAAGACCGCATGAGCAGAATAACTTCGAATGCAATTTGTTCAGTTGAACATGGACTTCAAGCCCGATTATCACACCATCTTCTGTTTCAGCAGACATTTTCGATGAATCTATGCGCAAATAAGATTAAACTTTCTCTTGCACTCACCCAAAAGCGGCATCAATCCGCTTCGACGTCTACCTCTTCATACCCGATCGTCTCGATCTCAATCTTGATCCCTGCCGAATTCACTGAGGTCGGCGGGTTGGGGTTCATCACGATTCCACCCCCTATCGAGACGAGAAGCCCCTCATGAACGAGTTGTCCGATCGTCCGCTTGATCTCTGCCTCATCGAACGGTCCAAAGGCGTTTCCGAATAGTTCGAGGAGATCAAGCACCTGAACACCGTTCAATCCCTTTGATCGCATATAATCAACGTACGCATCGTTATCGATAAGCACGTTTGTAACAAACAGAACCTTGCGCCTGTTCTCAAAGAACACGTCGTCTTCATCCACGCTCATTGTCGCACCTCATCTCCCAATATTTTATGCCATTTCCCTAAACACTATTCCGTCGCTTTTCGTTCGAGTATCTCGGCGAATGCGAGTGTTCCCGAGATACTGTTGACCTTTATGGTAACAATTTCGCCTTTAACAGTCCTCGGAACGTATATGGTGTATTTGTCGATCTGGGTGAAACCATCGCCTTTTCTTCCGACTCCGGTGATCCTCACGTCGTATTCGCCGCCTTCCTCTATCGCATCCTTTGCTGCGACCGGACGGACCCTGCGCTTCCGGATCGGTCGGTGTGCACCGCATGCTGCGCATTTTAGCATCAATACACGGTCGCTTCGTACCAGTTCGGTGTCCGGACGCCCACACTCCGAGCATATCACGAACTCGTCGGCGTAAGCAGTGATCTGGGACTGAATCGTCTCTGCGGTGAACTTCCCCTGAAAGATCACGCGATTCCCGTCGAGCTTGCCGGCAGTGCCCAGTTCTTTCAGCATGTATTTCAGCAGATGCGTCGGATCCCGGTTGACTACGTCGGCAATCTCCAGAAAATTCTTTAAAACAGTGGTTTTACCTTCGATGAATATATGCGGTTCCGGAATGGAAAAACGCACATCCGTTGTCAAATACTCTGGCATATGTTCGAATGCTCGATTCAGACTTCTTTCATAATCGATCATTGAACCAGTTCCTGCCCTGTATCTACCACAATTGAGATCGGCGTGGGCAGCTTGTAGCCAATGCGTCTCAGTGCCTCTTTTGCATGCGGAAATTGCGATGGGTGCACGGACACCGTGAAGATTCGCTGTCCGGAATGTACCCTTGCCGCGGTTCCAACCAGTTTTCCGAACGCATGCCGCATCCCGCTGGATACACGGTCAGCACCGGCACCGGTTGCAAGCTTGTTCTCGCGGAGCACATGATGCGGGTGCACACGCAGTTTCAGATGGAAATTGGCACGTCCGACATCCTTGAGCAGGTATCGGTTCGCGGTGATTCGCGCAGCTTCGAGCGCGTTGTGCCGTATCTGGCACTGTTCCTTTGCAATCAGCGATACGGATACTGGAAAATCCTCGGTTAAGTTGCCCATGTCAAAACTCACGATGTGGCTGCCAGGGACACCGCCCATATACTCGCGGCGGGTGTATGGTCGCTCCAGTTTACGATACATCTTTGCCGGTTTGGTTACCATCTATAATGTGCTCCTTTTTCTTTGTACATCACAATTTTGTAATTATAAAGGTTGGGGTGTGCCGGAAGCCGCGCCATCAGACTCTCTTGTGTCGCAGAAATGCAAAAATCCCGAGAAACGCACCCAGAACCGCCACTATCCAGATGAGGATGCTGATACTTTGACCTCTGTCGGTTCTATCCTCCTGCCCCGCTGCCTCCGCCGGTCTGGTCGGAATGCCCGCGGCAACCGGCGTGATCTGCTTAGTTGGTGCCGGTGTGGGTGGCGGAAGCGGTTCTTGGATTGTTAGCGTCATGGTCTGCCATGTGCTCGGATCCTTTGCGCTGTTATCAGCAATCTCGATTAGGTATGTCCCAACCGGTGCAGTCTTGCTTGCGTGAATTGTTATTACGTACTTGACAGTCTCTTTGACATCGATTGTCTCAGTCTCCGGCTCCACAGGATACATCGTAATCCCCTGGGGCAGATTGCGAAATGTGATGCTGGCGTCGTAGCACAGATTCCCATAATTTGCAACCGTTGCAGAGAACGTTCTGTTTGACCCTTGATACACGTCCACTTCCGCAGGCTGTATATCCGCAATCTTCAGATAGTCATCGTAGATCGAGCTATCCTCGATTGCCGATGCCCCCGGATGCGCGAGCAGTGCAGGTAGCACGAGTAGCGTAAGTAGCACGCGCAACTGCACTGCGTAAACAATTGACCCCATGCAGATTTACATTGGCGTTACCACAATTAAAGATTTTATGAATGTGGATGCGAAAACCTGAAACTACGGGATTAATAAGAGATAACCGATATAGCAGATTACAATGGTTAGGAATCGGTATGAACATGAACTGGAGAAACTAAAAAGCAATATCATAAAGCTTGGCGAGATGGTTGATGCAATCATCCGTGATGCGGTCATCTCGCTTAAGAACCAGGACATGGCACTGGCGCAGTCCGCAATCGAGAGGGATCGGGAGGTGGACGATCTTGCATGTGATATCGAGAAGGCATGTCTGCGGCTGATTGCGCTTCAGCAGCCCATGGCCGTCGATCTGCGAACGATCGCAACTGCGCTCAAGATCCAGATCGATCTCGAGCGGATGGGCGATCTCGGCGTCGATGTTGCAAGGATCACCACATACCAGAAGAATGAGCCGCACGTAAAACCATTAATTGATATCCCCCGGATGTCTGACATAGTACGCGAGATGCTCAACTCCGCAATCCGGTCGTTTAGTGAGATGGACAGCAACCTTGCATACCAGGCAGCAGAGGAGGATGATATCGTCGATGGGCTCTATGATCAGGTGCGAAGAGAACTGATGACGTATTATGTGGAGGATCCGAAGAGACTTGCCAGCATCTCGAATCTGCTCTTTGCGTCGAAGTATCTCGAGCGCATCGGGGATCATGCCGTGAACGTCTGCGAGAACGTGATCTACATGGTGACTGGCGAGCGGGTGCATCTGAACTGATCATGGGTGCAATGGATGCGCATGAGGTGATATCATGGGAAACAACACTTTTACGATAATCGGCGTGGTAATAGGGATTGTATTTGGAATAAATGCTGTTTCAGTACTTCTGGAATTTATATCCGGATCAGTTGGTCTTTTGAGCCTGATTGGATCCAGTTCAGGAGTTGGATTGATCGTATCGATAATCATAGCAGCCATCCTCATCATCAAGATCAGGATCATCACCAGCCTGATCACAGGCGCACTTATAGGAATCGTGCTGAACCTGATCGTTGTTGCCACGCAGGGCGCGGATATAATCACGCTAATCCTTGGATGATGGGGCAACTCGCGGTAATCGTTCCGGTAGCGTCGTTTGAGCCACTATCGGTAATTAAGCGGTCCGTGGACTGCATACTCGATCTGCAGAATGGGGATCTTGACGTTCGGGTCGTCTATGTTCTCGATATGATTGCTACAGAGAATGAAGATGACGATCGCCTAAAATTCCTCGAAGATGCGCCAGTCAGTGTTATTGCGCGCAAGGACAATCGTGGACGGCGCGCTGGCGCAGTCAATGACGCGCTTGCTACGTTCGCCTCATACGAGAAGACGCCGGATTACATCGCGCTCTTTGATGTGGATAGCCGCCCCGAGCAGAATTTTCTTGTCGAGTGCGTGAGTGCGCTCAGGTCAAATCAGGATGCGATAATTGCGAGCAGCGCACGTTTCATCACGAACGCGGATGAAAGCATCGTTACCAAAACGATCGCTGCGGAATACTTCTTTTTTTCAGATGTGTACCGGACGTTCAGAAGACTGGACGGATTCAACCAGTTCAATGGATTGATCGGGGTTCTGAACATGAAATTGATGGAGCGACATCGATTCAATCGATTGAACGAATCAGTCTCGTGCGAGGACCTGGACTTCACCCAGAAGAGCTATCTCGCCGGACTCACCGGAGTCTTCACGCCGAAGACGATGGTTGGCGAGCAGGCGCCAGCAGGTCTCAGCGATCTATTTAACCAGCGCGTGAGATGGCTCGCAGGCGCATATCAGGGGCTGCACACGTATCTACCATCATTCATGACATCAGAGATTCCCATGCCGCGAAGACTGGCATGGTTTCTCACGCTCACCCTCCCGTTCGTTGCGTTTCTCACAACGCCAATCATTCCAGTGTACGGGCTTCGCCTATGGGGCAGGTTCGGCATACAGCGCGCCATCGTTCAGACGATCGGACTCACCCTGCACACCTGGCTGATCACGCTCTGCGGGATCGTTGCGCTGAGAAAACAGATCTCTGGCGACGGCGTTGAATGGAAGGAGTCCGTGAGAAGCGAAGTTTGATAGGCAGCGAATTCACTTTCACCCCGCTCTTGGATTCTGCATTTATATGACAGTGATTGATCTCTGTAGTGAGGACTTGCACAGCCCTACACGATTCGGGGCAAAGATGCGAAAATCCATCCCCTCATCTCCTCTTTTATTTTTTTGGTTGGATCAGATCAAGTCTTCAAATTCGAGATTCTGTAACGTGCATAAATTATTACCGATAGCATTATTACAGAAATTATAATAGCTGGTGTCCTGAAATTATTTATTGGCTCTTCAGAATAAAGACTCATCGATATTGCACTGATAATACCGGTTAATATGCTGCCGACAGCACCAAGAACACAGTCCCACAGCGAGACGGCTTTTCGCTTGTCTGGTGGAGGTTTGTTGCCCGTGTCGATACTGATGGTGGCGTTGTCACCTATGTCGCCGGAGAAGATAACTCCGCTATCACTCGCACTGTTGCCGCCAGACGATCCCATGGTCGGTATTTCTCTCTCAGTCACGTTTCCAACCTCATCGAAAACCAATATCTTGATCACGTTCCTGAGTCCGACCCCCGAAATCTCATCGAGGGCATCGAAAACATCATTCGCCGCATCAATCACGCCTGCTGGATCGAATCCCCCAATGTTCTTGAGATTGTCTGCAACACGTCTCAATATTTCGTTCACCTGATCCACCACCCCTGTACCCAATTCGTTTGATATGCCCTGATAACACTCTTCTGCCGATCTGATCTCAGAAACCGCATCCATGATATTCTGATTGCTCTTGTTTCTGTAACCATCACGAATCAGCCCAAGCGCAGTGTAGAGGTGCCTGCACCCATCACGTGTCTTGCTGCTGCAAGCACCGGTATCGCCCAGACTGCTGAAACTCTCTGCTGCCTCACCAAGATGAGAGATCGCCAAATCGAGCAGTTCATCCCGCTTGTTCGCGTCGTCTCTGTGCAGCCCAATCTCCCGCACACACCTCTTCGCCTTATGGCTTGCGATTTCGCCCTCAAACCGGATTGCGTCCGCGCCGTCTGCACACTCGATTGCAAATTCCATCTCCGCAATTGCGCGGTCGAGCAATGCTATCGCCTTCTTCGAATCCTCCTCTGTGATATTCTGCACCGAAAACGCAAGTCCTCGCGCGAGGTGCGCATACATCATGAGTGAGCGCGGCATTCTGGAAAGCGGCAGATTGTACGTCGCTTCGTATCTCTCCGCCGCTTCCCCATACAATTTTGCCGCAGCAGTGACGAGCTTCTCGCGCTCAACGTCAGACGATGCCAGCTTCGCCTCGCGCTTCTTCTGCTCTGCAAGCAGGCGCAGAGAGACCGCGAACCAGTTGAGCGCGTTCGGGTAAGCTGGGCGGGCGTCTGGGCGAATATTCTTGATAGCCGCTTCGAGGTTTTCTTTCGCGCGCATCGGGTCGGATCGATCGAGATACAGTTTTCCAATATTCGAAAGTGTCACACCTGCGCCATGCCGATCCCCGAGAGCCTCAGAAATCTCCATGTCTTTCTCGTAGTACTCAATTGCTAGGTCCCACTCGCCTTTGCGAGCGTACACTGCTCCGAGATTGTTGTAGGTCTGAGCAAGCCCGTGCCGATCCCCGAGAGCCTCTTTAATCTTCATGCTCTTCTCGTAGTACTCAATTGCTAGGTCCCACTCGCCTTTGTCTGCGTACACGAGTCCGAGATTGTTGTAGGTCTGGGCAAGTCCGTGCCGATCCCCGAGAGCCTCAGAAATCTCCATGTCTTTCTCGTAGTACTCAATTGCTAGGTCCCACTCGCCTTTGTCTGCGTACACGAGTCCGAGATTGTTGTAGGTCTGAGCAAGCCCGTGCCGATCCCCGAGAGCCTCAAAAATCTTCATGCTCTTCTCGTAGTACTCAATTGCAAGGTCCCACTTGTTTCTCCTGTAATGTAGCAATCCAAGCTGTCCTGATATCTTTGCAACCTCTTTCTCATCACCTCTATCCTTAAATTCCTTAAACTCCCTTTCATAAGCCCGTATCTCTTCATCCGAGATCTTCCCCCTCCAGAGCGTCTTCACTGCCCCAACTTCGCCTCCGTATCCCAGATCATCAGAAACACTTCTAAACTCAGAAACCCGCGCCCTCCATGCCCAAAAATCTGGCGCAGATTGTGTGATGACCCCGAGCGAGACCTTATCCACCCAGATGATGATCGGCTGTTTGACCTCTGCAAACTCCTCTCTCGTGTAGTTTAGTATCCGTGCAAGGTCTTCCAGTTCTGACTTTTCGGATGGCAGGTACACAAAAAAAGCAGCATCATCGCCAGGATATTGGGTCACGGCGTAAGGCAGGTTGTTTGCCAGAACATTCAGTTCAGATATTTCCCCCGCCTTCTTACTCGATGATATCTCTTCCAGCCGTCGCGCAATCTCATCTCTTGTCGATGCAATACCGGCCATCCTGACGTTTATTTTAATCACTTTTACATTTTTATTTATAAATCTGTTTTCCAACTGTTGTGCTATCTCGTCTCTGGTCGATGCGCTGTCGCACTCTGCGAAATAGATTCCACCATCCGAATGGTATATCTCGGTCTCGAGTTTCAGTAATTCCTGCTCATTATCTAACATGGTCGTCCATACTTTCCAGAATCGAAAGCACAACCGGGTGCACATCCCACCAGATATCACCGTTGTATTCCACTATGCTTAAGTTGTGAAGAAGCCCTGGAATCTCCGCTCTGATATCCTCGTCATTGATGTAGATTGATTTTGTATCGTGAACCTCTTTTAGCGCGGTATATTGCGTCTTCTTTGATAAAATTCTCTTGAAATCATTTTTTCTATCGGTAACAGCTCTTTTGACATCGTCGCAGGTGATCCTGTCCCCGTCCCTCACGATCGCCTCGACGCACGAATCCTTGGTGGTGCGGACGAACTCCCGTGTGATGCCCGCGCTCATTTTAATGGCATATCGGAGTGCATCGTCTTCGATAAGGTCAGGGTGCATCCTCATTTCCGATAAATTACTGAAAACGTCTTCGCCGTCCTCGCATGGAGCGCCGTCCCTGTTTATGACTGCGATGTTTGGCAGAATGATGGTGTCATCAAAACTCTGTTGGATTACAGTGAATTCACTGGAATAAACCGCGCTTATCGGAATGGTGTAAATGATGGCGCAGTCAGGTTTGGATAAGACCTGTCCATAACCATAGTACAGTTTCTTTCCGATATCAAGAGGCGATCCATCGATACCATCAATGATGATCAATGCCTCATATCCTGCAAGTTTTATCTGAGTCACCACCAAATTGATAAGCTCAATCAGCCGGCTGATTCTTGGTTTGAGCTGTTTTCGCACTGATTCTCGTGTTAAACTCTCTTGTTGATATTTGGCGGCGAACAACTTCTGAAACATCACTCCAAGACCTCTTCTCTTCTCCATAACCTCCTCAACATCTTTTGTTACATCGCCAACAAACTCCTCGATCTCGTTTAGAATCACCTGATCAATCGTAACACCACTGCTGTTTGCTTTGTGATACAGTTCATACGCCAGACTGAAGAGTATATCCGAGTAATCAAGATCTAAAATATTGAGCACATCGGTTACATTGTACTTAACAATCAACAGACCATCATGATTCTCTTCCAGATCCCATGCAAGTTTATTCAGTTCTGTTGACTTGCCACACCCCCTGTGCCCACTGAATAATATCTTCTGTGCATCTGCGCCAAATATCCTGATCTTGAGTTCCGTTATCGCAGGATCTTCTTTTTTATCTCGAATCCTGTAGGTATAATACTCATCCAAATTTTCTTTGTCTAAGGTCTTTCTCGGATCGAATACCCGAATCGCATCCTTCAGCGTCTGGACTTGCATTTTCTCCACCTCCTGCATGGTTTAGTCACTGGCATATCTTAAATCAGCTTCCACCCATAATTTCACTTTCACCCCGCTCTTGGACTATGCATTTATATGACTGTGGTTGATCTGTGTAGTGAGGACTTGCACAGCCCTACACGATTCTGGGCAGAGATGCGAAAATCCATCCCCTCATTTCCTTTTTTATTTTTTGGTTGGGTCAGCCACGGCACCATATCCGCCCCGACCCGGACCCCAACGCCAACCCCGGCAACGGTAAATTTAATACGTCAGAAGTATATTGAGATATGGGTGTGGTGATGGTAGGGGTACATTCATTTGAGATTGAGCGAGATTCGCTGAATCAGAAACTTGGGGATGGCTTTCCTGCGGGCTCGCTGGTCTTAATCGAAGGTGGCAGCGGCAGTGGCAAGAGCATTACCTGTCAGAGAATCTGCTTTGGACTGTTGGCGAACAACGTCTCGGTAGCATACGTCTCCACCCAACTGACCACAAGAGGCTTCATCGCTCAGATGCAGTCGCTTGATTATCCGATCGGTCAATATCTCCTGGATGGCGAACTGCTGTTTCTTCCTGTTCTCCCGCTGCTCGATGAAATGAAGCCAAGATCCAACTTCATCCAGCGGCTGATGGCAGCAAAGATGATCTTCAAGTATGACGTGGTCATAATCGACACGATATCCTCGCTGGTATCCCATAGTACCGATATTAAGAAGACACTCGACTTGGTAAATTTCTTCAAGAAGATGAGTTCTCTCGAAAAGACGATCATTCTCGCTATCGATTCGGGCATGCTTGGTTATGAGGTCGCAAACATATTTGGTGCACCATCCGATATCTATTTAATGATCGAGACGAAGGTAGAGAAGGGGGACATCAGGCGTTACATCGTCATCAACAAATTCGCAGGCTCGGAGGCCCGGGTCACGCAGAGCATCGGATTCCGGATCGAATACTGGTGTCCGACTCTTCAGGTTGATTTCCAGCGCCTGCGGATATTGTATTACGATATGAAGAACGAGGCATATTACCGGGAGTGAGTGGGGTTGGCAGAATTAAAATCGTTTTATCTCAAACGTGATGAGTTCAACCGCAAACTCGGCGATGGTTTTCCGCCCGGTTCGCTGGTCGTGCTCGAAGGTGGCAGCGGCAGCGGTAAGAGCACGGTCTCCCAGCGGGCATGCTACGGACTGGCAGAGAACGGGTCAACGGTTACGATCATATCAACCCAGATGACCACTAAAGGCTTCATCAACCAGATGTACTCACTCGATTATCCGATCGCAAACCACCTGCTGAAGGGGCGTATGCTATACATCCCTGTAATACCGCTCATACAGGCGGCGAAGACCCGAAATGACTTTTTACAGCGTTTAATGAGTGCAAAAGAGCTCTTTGAGAAGGACGTGATCATCATCGATACCATCTCCGCCCTGATCAAATACAGCGCAGATGCCGAGAAAGCACTTGAGCTCGTATCTTTCTTCAAGAAGTTGAACGGGATCGGAAAGGTCATCATAATCACTCTTGAGCCGGGTCAACTGGACGATAACACGATGTCAATCTTCCATTCATCGTGCGATATCTACATCTCTCTTCAGGTGAAGGCGTCCGGAAACGAGATCAAGCGGTCGATGATCGTGAACAAGTTCACAGGAGCGAAAGGACAGGTTACCCAGGTGGTCGGGTTCAGAATCGAACCGAGTGTGGGACTGGTCATAGAGATTTCAGCAGTTGCATGAGGTGTTTGGATGGACGAATTTGAGATGGCGATGCAGAGAAATCCGCATTTGAGGCTATATATTAATAAATTCCGTAAAGAGACCAATACAACTCCTGAATTTATGACAAAACTCGCAGGAGATCTTCCGAAGTTCCCAAACATCCTCCTGCCGGTCGGGGATCCGATCTTTATTCACCTGTATGGGACCGATAAAGTGGGTAAGGTCGACTACATCGCTATCGAGCCGGTATTGTCAGCGGCAGAGCAGGGAAAATATGAAAAGGTGAAGAGTCTGATTCTCGAAAAAGCCCCGAACGAACCGGTCCCGGCATCAGAAACCGAACTCAGAGAGCAGATCGCCAAGCTTCTGAACGAGTCCGTGATAATCGGCGCAGGCGGTGTGGCATCGGATAAGAAAGGCCTCCCTGAGCGACTCGGGTTTGGCGCAGTTGATCGGAAGGTTCCGCTCACCCAGGTGGAATATAACAACATTGCATACTATCTCGAGCGTGACATCATTGGATCAGGTCCGATCGAACCGATCATCAGGGACCCGTACCTCGAGGATATTCACAGCATCGGCGTTGACAACATCTACATCATCCACAAAAAGTACGACATGATCAAGACCAATCTCGGTTTCGGTGACCAGAAGCATCTCGATGACTGGATGCGGAGCATGAGCGAGCGCATAGGCAGACCTGTGAGCGAGTCCGCACCGATTGCTGACGGTGCGCTGCCCGACGGCTCAAGGATCAACATCATCTACAGCGAGGACATCAGCATCGCGGGCAGCAGTTTCACGATGCGGAAGTTCAGCGAGGAGTCGGTCAGCATCATCCAGCTCATTGGCTGGGGCGGCATCAACAGCGAGATGGCTGCGTATCTGTGGCTCTGTCTTGAGAACGGAATGAGCATATTCTTCTCAGGCGAGACCGCATCCGGGAAGACCACGATGCTGAATGCGTGTCTCGCCTTTATCCAGGAGGAGTCGAAGATCTACTCAATTGAGGACACCCCAGAAGTTCTGCCACCACACGATGTCTGGCAACGGCTGATAACGCGGGAATCCGGACCTGAGGACTCGAGGGTCGATACGTTCGTCCTCCTCAAAGCCGCGCTCCGGTCGAGACCTAATTACATCATCGTTGGCGAGATCCGTGGCGCAGAGGGCGCGACCGCGTTTCAGGCGATGCAGACCGGTCACCCGGTAATCGCCACGTTCCACGCGTCAGCGGTCAAGAAGATGATCCAGAGGCTCACAGGTGACCCGATCAACATCCCGGTCACGTTCATCGATAACCTGAACGTTGCAATGATTTTACAGGCTGTTTACGTGAAAGGTAAATTCTTGCGGCGTTGTCTCTCAATTGAAGAGATCGAGGGGTACTACGAGGATGTGGGCGGCGTTGTAACACGAGCGGTCTTCATGTGGGATCCCGAGACCGATATTCATTCATTCAGGGGGCTCAACAACAGTTTCATCCTCGAGGACAAGATCGCGAAGATTCAGGGGTATGAGGACACGAGACAGATATACAATGACCTGTTCTTGCGTGCACGGATACTCGATGAGATGCGCAACCGTGGTATCGAGCAGTACGACGACGTCTATGAGATCATCAAGAGCTTTACCAAACACGGCGTGGAAGGGCTTCCGTTCCCGGTATAACTAATGCATGTATGTGTTTGTGTGGGGCGAAAAAATCACGAGATTTCACGATTAACACAAGAGTGGGATATCAGACATGGGATATTGATTAAATTTGCATTTCATATCTTATCTATCCATACCTTCTCGTGAAAATCCGTGTAATCATGTGGTTAGCTAAACACGTATGAATAAATAGCATGAGGCAGTCCTGTTATCTGATGCCAATGACAATCGCGATAAGCGGACTGCCAGGAAGTGGAACGAGCACAGTGGCTTGCATCCTCTCAAAGTGTCTCGGAGTCCGTCTCGTCTCTGCCGGAGAGATATTCCGGAATATGGCTAAAGAACGGGGGCTGACACTCGAGGAGTTTGGAGACCTTGCAACGAATGATTCCGAGATCGACAGAGAGATCGATCGGCGCCAGAAGGAGATTGCAACGGATGCGCGGGGCACAGGCAAGGATATCATACTCGAGGGGAGACTCTCCGCGTGGATGACAGAGCCCGATCTCGCAGTCCTAATCACAGCCCCGATCGATATCAGGGCGGCGCGAGTCGCACTTCGCGAGGGAATCCCAACAGCGGACGCTGCCGCAGGGATCGAGGAGCGGGCAGCGTGCGAAGCCGAGCGCTACATGGAGTATTATGGCATAGATCTCAGCGATCATGAGATCTATGATCTTGTGATTAACTCGGAAAAGTGGGATCAAGAGGGAGTTTCTGAGATCATCAATAGGGCGATTGCAGATATGCGGTCACCAAAAAAATAAGCGATTTTTTATTATTTTCCGGGCACATTGGACTGTCTTATGTAAGCACAACTGCCAGAATAGGGCACTATCGCTACTGCGGAATGAGCGGGAATCTATGATCGCTACAGAACTTCTACCACCATGTCGTGAGACTCACCCTTAAATAGGTCAATTGACGTAGCCAGAGGAAAAGCTACAACTGGGCTCAGTTTAATCGTTTTTCCCAATTTAAACCACTCCTGAATCCAAAGATATATCACGCGCTATACACCTGAGTCTGTAGAGGATTCGCTTCTGGTAGAAGCCGTATAATCCTCCGCACACCACGTGGCTAAATTCCCGTTTGGCTCATGTTGTGTTCAGGGTTGCAGTACCGGTATGGCGAGGTCGCATGATACTGTCGTATGTGCTGTATAGTTACGATCCAGGTTCACCTGACCCGATACGGCATCTCTGCACCATCCGGAATCGAATGAATCCAGCGCTCCCGAAACTCTAAATTCCGCATCATGCAGTAATCGGCAGACCCTTTGTATGCCTGATGTCCCCCGATACGCTTCCAGATTACCTCCAGCGGCTCGGAGCGCACGTTTCCGAACGAGAGCGGCGTGTAAGCGCACGGCAGAACGTCGCCAGTTGCTGTCACGTGCACCCACCGTCTGCCTGCAAAGCAGCCGAAGAGGGCAGGACCCATGAAATATGGAAAAGCTGTGACCCGGGGACCATCCGATTCCCGATTGATGCTCTTCTGAAAATTTGTAATTCTGCGAACATCGTTCTCTGTGATTACCTCGTCCTCGTGGTCCATCCACCTGCCAACAGCGATGATCTCATAGAGCGAGATTTCGTGGACGCCGAGATTGCAGCCAAGCGAATAGAAGTCATCCAGGCAATCAATGTTCTCTGGCGATACCACAACAAACATGTCCACGAGCAGCTTTGCTTCGAGCGCATTCTTGATTCCCGAAATCGCATCAGCGAATGCGCCGGTGCGTCCACGCATCCGGTCATGGCTGCTCGCATCAACGCCATCGAGACTGACCCGGACCGCGTACATGCCGGCATTCTTGAGCGCACATGCCATCGATTCGGACAACCCGTACCCCGATGTGAACGAGGTTGCAATCGCCTTCTCTTTGTCCACATAAGACGCCATCTGCGGGAGGTCGTCTCGCATCATTGGCTCGCCGCCGTCAAAGGAGATCAGATACGTGCCAAGATCAAGCGCCAGATCGATCACGCCCTCAATCTCGGAACGGGACAACTCTTCGCCACCCGTGACATCGGATGCGCCGCAGTGAATGCAGTTGTTCGGGCAGCGCATCGTGATTCCTATTGATGTCTGATCCGGAACTCGTTTTTTCAGTAGTGCGGCAATCTCCGCGGATATCATCCGGTCGAATGCCTTGCCTGGTATTGGTGGAATCCATGTCGAGAAGATGAGTTCATCGCCCCCGCTAAAAATCGGTTTCTCGTCTGCGAAAACTCTGTTTATCTTCTTCAAGATCGGTTTTGCTGGTAGCGAGAGCGCCCCTTCGGAATCGAGTTGCACTTTGCCGTCATGTACCGCGACGTTCAGCTTCAGTAGCGGGTTTTCATAGACACGCATCGCGGTACCGAGACGCTCTATTCTATGTTAAGTCTTTTCATCAGGGGGTGCTGTCACGCCGTCGTACTTGCTCAATAACATGTGGTTTTATATGCGGATATTTACACAATATCGAGTAAGTACGCCACGCCTTGGTGCGGAATCACCTCAATTTCAGCTTATTCCACCAGTCCCATTCATCCGCTCCGAAGAACTCAGAGGCATCATAGATGTCCTCGAAGAGGTGGTCGTAGACGAAATATTTCTGATCATACGTGATCATCTCTTCGCCGAAACTCCCCTCGGCAGCACTGATCGTTGGTTCGATTGCCAGACACTTCCCTTTTTTCAACGGGACAATCACCCACGCGTGACCGTACACCCCGTCCCAGTTGTCTTTTGTTGCGATATATGCGGTTATGTTGTGGCATTCAAGCTTCCATTCGATGTACGATGACATTTCCGAGCAATCGAAGACGAACCCCTCGTACGGCGTGATAAATCCCTTGCCAAGTAGCCGTTTCACCTCGTCATGTGTGTTCTGAAACGTGGTCTTTGTGAGGTAGTACGGGTCAGGAATCTCAGCGGGGATGGATACTTCGTGCGAAGTCGCATTCAGTGGATCGGGCGAGGATGATTCGTAATCGTCCGGTACAGGGGGTACGAAATTGCGGGATCCCGTGTTGCTGACGTTGACGTTGGTATTGAAACGATCTATATTGGCGTAGAATGAATTGATGTGCCTGGAAGCACGTTCTGCACAGATGCGTGCTTTCCTGTCATTTCCTTCGGAAGCATATCCACACGCCAGACTGAGATCGAATGCAGATTGGTTGGTATTATTGTGAATCGCATGCAGAATCTTGAACTGTGCTTCGTAATACATATCATCCGACTCTGTTAGCGAAGACTCCGCGATAACTTGCTCAAACGACCCAATTGACGAGGCGTACTCCTTGTTTCGCTCATCCAATCGCTCGCATTCTTCACGGCATGCCGCGTACTCGTGCTCGTTGAAGAGCGTGGTGGTGCGGTTCCAGAACTCAATTATGATCTGCAGATGACCCATAACCTCGGCATGGTACTCTGTCAGATCGACATGATGTGAATTGTCCGTAACCTCGCTTTCGTAGACACAACCGGAAAGAGAGACCGCCAGCGTCGATATCACAATCAACACCACCACCGATGTCGGAATCGGAATCGACGTCAATATCCTGGTCCGCGATCTTCTGTTGGGCATGCCACTCGTATTGCCCGCAGTCATATTCAACCTCTCTCAAACCAATATATTTATATGTATTACATATAACGTACGCGAGAGTACCATGCTTCCTACAGACCTCCTTGACCGCGCCCGCGCTGGTGAATGTACAAATGAGGATGCGATAATGCTCGCCAACGCACCGCTCCCCGAACTCTTCAGACTGGCAGATGAGCTACGCGCAGAAGCAGTCGGCGACACCGTGACATACATCCTCAATCGAAACATCAACTTCACGAGCCGGTGCATCGGAACATGCCGGTTCTGCGCATTCAGAGACCCAAACGGCTACCGGATGGAGATATCCGAGATCCTTCTGAAGGTGCAGGAGGCAGTCAAAATCGGCGCAACCGAGATGTGCATTCAGGGCGGGATTCTCCCGGATATGCGACTGGATAGCTACTGCGAGATTCTTGAATCGATCAAATCCGAGTTTCCGGACATTCACCTGCATTCATGCTCGCCGATGGAGGTTTACCATGCGGCAAGAGGCGGTGTGGGCGTCAAAGGCGCACTTGTTGCGCTGAAAGGTGCAGGGCTTGACACAATGCCGGGAACTGCAGCAGAGATCCTTGTGGACCGGGTGCGCGAAAGAATATGTCCTGACAAGCTGAATACGGAAGAGTGGGCAGGTGTCATCAGAAATGCACACAATCTCGGCATCAGAACGACTGCAACGATCATGTACGGGCACATCGAGACGATGCAGGATCGAATCGAGCATCTGTTCCTGATACGGGATATCCAGAAGGAGACACACGGGTTCACAGAGTTTGTGCCGCTACCGTTCATGCCGCACAACAACGAACTCGGAAGCGAGATGCTTGCAAGCGGCAATTACGGCATCACCGGAATTGACGACCTGCGGATGCATGCGCTCGCACGAATCGTGCTCCACACCCACATCAAGAACATTCAGGCGAGCTGGGTGAAGCTCGGGACAAAACTTGCCCAGTACGCGCTCCATTGCGGCGCAAATGACCTCGGGGGGACATTAATGGAAGAGAAGATATCAAAATCGGCAGGAGCGACGTCAGGCGAATATATGTCGCCGGCAGAGTTTGACTGGATCATCAGAAAGGCGGGGAGGGTGCCGGCGGTGCGGGATACGATCTATTCACATCAGCAACAGCCTGGTGGGGCGGCGACGCGATGATGGTGGATCGATGACATACAGGTCGTTTTACAGGGGGGTGTACAATGGCTGATACTACGCCAGCGACAAACAACTCTCAAATCCTGCTTCACCAAATGGGGGGTGGTCAGACTAAAATAGAGGTCCTGCTCGAGGATGAGACGGTCTGGCTGACACAGAAGTTGATCGCGGAGTTGTTCCAGACAACGAAACAGAATACACGTTCGCACATTCGGAATATCTTTTCGGAAAAAGAACTTGATGAAAATTTAGTTGTCAAGTATTTCTTGACAACTGCTGCCGATGGCAAAAATTACAGAACGAAATTCTACAGTCGGGATATGATCCTCTCTGTCGGTTATCGCATAAAATCCCATGTTGCCACCCGATTTCGCCAATGGGCGACCCAGCGGCTGCGAGAATATATCGTCAAGGGTTTTGTTCTTGACGATGGGCGGCTGAAAAACCCGGATCATCCCTTTGATTATTTTGATGAACTTCTGCGCCGCATCCAGAACATTCGCACATCAAAACGGCTTTTTGCAGTTGAACGACCGGAATATTCTGGAGCACGTAGGAAGAATATCGCACGAGATGGCTAAGGGGCTGGCGGAGACCGAATATGAGAAATTCAACCGGGCGCGTATACGATACCGCGACTCAAAAGAGAGCGATTGTGATAAGACTGTCAAACAAATAGAGATCATGAATACCAAAGTGGAGGATCGATACAATGACTAACGCAGCCACAATCGGTGTTGTTGGCTACCACAACACCGGAAAGACGACTCTCGTCTGTAAACTGGTCGAAGGGTTGAGCGCGCGCGGATATTCTGTGTCCACGATAAAGAACATTCCAAAAGATGGATTCTACATGGACATTGAAGGAAAAGACACATGGAAACATGGCGAATCAGGCGCCAGGGTGGTTGTCGCGAGCACTTCGGATGAGACTGCATTCATCATGAAGGCTGGCATGTCGCTCGAGGATATCCTGAGAATCACGGACAGCATGACGTCCCCTGATGTGATAATCGTTGAGGGGCACAAGACTGCGGCAATACCAAAGATTGTTCTCGGCGAGATGCCAATTGAGGGCGAGGACGACGTGCGCAGGTACGATCCCGCAACCGACGACTTTGATAACCTTCTCAGTTATATGATAGAGACAATCGAGGTCAAGAAGGTGTGCAACAAACTTCCGGGGATGAATTGCGGCAAATGCGGATACGATGGCTGCATGGAGATGGCAGAGGCTATATTTCGGGGGGATGCGGCAATATCTGATTGTCTGATGCAGGGCGGATTTGTGAGAGCCACCGTTGACGGAAAAGAGGTACCGATGGGACCATTTGTTCAGGATATCGTCTCAAAGACAATTTTTGGGATGGTAGCATCTCTGAAAGGCGTTGATTACACGGCGATAGACACAGACATAACAATCGAGATAAAACATGACCGGAGATAGATTACGAATCGGGGTCTTCGGGTGCGGTACGATCGGGAGCGCAATATGTCGCGCAATCGATGATGGGGTGATTGATGCGGATCTTGTCGCAATCTGCGACCGGGATCCTGCAATAGAACACCTCGCAGACTCGCTTGCCACCCATCCCGAGGCGATGAACATCAACAGGATGGCGAAATCCGTGGACATCGTTATTGAGGCGGCATCCCAGAACGCGGTGCACAGGATCGCACCAGCGGTGCTCTCAGCAGGATGTGATCTCATGGTCATGAGCGTGGGCGCGCTCTCGGATGCGGAACTTCTGGACCGGCTCAAGGATCTGGCACTGCGCAATCGCTGCAGAATCTATATTCCGTCGGGTGCGGTTGCCGGAATCGACGGCATCAAATCCGCGAAAATCGGTGGGATTGCGTCCGTTGTGTTAACGACGCGAAAGCCACCGTCAGGGTTTTCCGGTGCGCCTTACGTTGCGGCGCATGGGATTGATCTTTCATCGCTCACCGATGAGCTGCTGCTCTTCGAGGGGTCTGCTGCCGATGCTGTGCAGGCATTCCCTGCGAATGTGAACGTGGCAGGCACGCTCAGTCTTGCAGGCATCGGATACGAGGATACGGTGGTGCGAATTATTGCGGATCCAACACTCACGCGGAATGTTCACGAGATTGAGGTCACGGGGGCGTTTGGAGTGCTGACGGTTAAAAATGAGAATCTGCCGTCTCCAGAGAATCCGAAGACGAGTTACATCGCGGTGTTGTCTGCGATCGCAACGCTCGCGAAGCTCACAGAGCCAGTGTGGGTTGGGACGTGAGGGTCAGTCACAATCATGCAGCGTAACGTCTGTCGATTGATTCCAGTAATACTCGAAGAGCATAGTTCCCCACTTGATTGCAGCGGCATCTTCGCTGACTATGTCGGCTTCAAAATCATATTTCCCGTCGGTTCGGTATAAACCCAGTGATAAGAAGTTGTCTGTTACGGTAAATGCCGTTCGGATCTCCTCACGCGTCGTTCTCAAACTGAAGTTTGGTTCATTGATCACAGCCTGCAAAACACCAGCGTATTTCACACGCATCAGTTCAAACACCTCTCTAGTCACAAGCAATCGCACATCAGCCTTGCTGTTAATCAGGCGTTTGAATAGGTCAGGATAATCCGGATACAGAATTGGGGAGACTCCCCGCACGACACTGCAGCCATCGAGCATGCCCATAAACTTTTCGTGGGTTTCGAAAGGATTTGCAGAGGTGTTATCTACAATCTGCGAGTTGTTCAATGATCCGATCTGTGAGAGGAATGGCTCAGGAATCTTTTGCACCTCATGATTCAGCCAGAATGTTTCGTGATCCCTCAGCATCTTCAGCATTTCGATGTTGTTAATCAGCAGAAGTGAATAGAATTTCCCCAGTGAGGTTAGTCCATAATCTCGGTTATACTGCTCTATGAGGTTTTTGGACTTCAACTCCGCGAGCACAGGCAGGATGGTTGATGTTCGATAACCGAACTTGTCTTTCAGTTGATCTGTAGCTAAATTTCCGTTGTTCAGGCTGATCAGTATTTTGACGCGCACCCCGGACGTGGATATGAATTTTAATTCGTTCTTAACTTCGTCATAGTCTGTTTCCGCACTCATACCTCTATTAGTGTGGGTAATGAATATTAAAGGTTTTGCACTGGAATTTTTTTCTTGAACCGAGAAATTTTTCTCGCACTGGAAAATACGTCAGGCAAGGACTCCGAAACACGAGTTAATACCTGTATATAGCGCAATCATGATGATCCATTCCCCGTCCACCAGTACATCCATCACAGATCTCGCATGATTCTCTAAATTGCAGAAATATAAAATATATAGATATCCATATATTATATTAATAATCAATATAATCTGACATCCCTTGAATAAACCGAAGACCGGCAACAACCATACCACAAGCAGGGACTGGAGGCTCAACAGCAACCATCTGGTTCCGGATATCCCGATTTTGACCGGAATTGTGTTTATGCTGTTCTTCCGATCACCCTCCACATCCAAAACATCGAATAGAACGGTATTCACAAAACTTTTGATAAAGAAGAAGAATACTATGCTCAATAATTTAATACGATCTTCGCCGGAACAGATCGCGGGGAGAAATGCTATCACGATCGTCCAGCTGAGCGTAACGAGAAGACTTTTCACAACAAATACGTCCTTTAAACGAGGGACGCCAAATACCGAGAATATGTTTGTGCTGTAAACGATCCCGGTCACGAGCGGAACGAGCAATACAAGTGCAGCAAAGATGTTCTCGAAATAGCCCAGCAGTGTCGCCGCGATGTACGAGATTATGGCAAGGACTGTCATGAATCTTTCATTGCCTGTTACATACATGGATCGTGCCGGATTGTTCACAGCATCTTCTTCTTTATCGGTTAATTTGTTCAGACTGTATGTGCTGTATGTCACAAGAAAAGTGGCAAAAAGAAGGTTCGTTTTTGCTGTCAGTCCAAAGAGCAGGAACGAAAAATACAGTTTTACCAGACCGTTTGCTGATATCAATAATGAACTCGCAGTCAGAAACGATACGATGCTCTCGATTCTAAACCACAGACCGTCCGGTATATTGTATCTTATGTACCAACTGATGTTCCCACATCCCAAACACTTATCATCAAGACGCTTCCCCAAGGCGCCTATGACTAACTGTTTGGCACCGGTGGTATTTATACCTTACTGATGGATCGTGCTACCGGAAGTGCAATCACCGCATCATCGTGTAATCACAACGACCGCACCGTTAACCTCGATCACGTCCACTGCCCGTCCGCCAAGAACAACCTCCCGCTCGATTGCAACCGAATCCGCAGGAACCACAAACGTCTCCGAACCGACCGCAATTCGTATCGTTTTACTCTGCGCCTCTTGCGCAACAACACCCGGATCGATTTCGGATAGTGCTTTAACGATCTTCCCGGCGTCCTTTCTGAAGATCGGACCGAGCACCTTCATGTCTGGCTTGACACCGACTGCACGGTGCTCAAAATCAGGTGTGCCAGTGATGACCTGCACTGGCGTGTTCGCTGCACCTGCGATATCGGAGCAGTCGAAGATTGCATCTGTGTATATCTTGATATCATCCAGCGGAGCGTTCAATGCCATCCCGTGCTCTGATTTGTATCTCCGAATCGCCCATGCGATATCTCTGATCCGCTCGCCCTCTTGCTCGATACCCAAATCGATCATGGATTCGTCTGCGGTGGGCCATAAAGCGGCGTGCACGCTGCCCGTTGTCTTGAGGTATGAGTACACCTCCTCTGAGAAGAACGGTGTTATCGGCGCGAGGAGTCGTGCGAGCGAGTCGATTATCAGCCCGAGCGTCTGCCGCGCCGCCTGCTGATTGTGCGACGGCTCGCCGTACAGCCGGTGCTTGACGAGTTCGATGTAATGATCGGCGAGAATGTCCCATGCAAATGACCGGATCATCTTCAATGTGAGATCAAACTGGTAATTCTCCATTGCATCGGTCGCATCCACGATCAGCGAGTTAAGTTTGCTGATAATCCATCGGTCAATTGTCGTGAGCGAATCCTTATCGATATCTCCGATATCCCCGACGCCTTCGGTGTGCGGCAGCGAAAACCTGATGATGCTCCACATCTTCTGCTGAAACCGGGACGCAGCAACAACATCTTTCCATCTGAACATGATGTCGGAGCCTGTTGTACCCCCGATTGCTGCCCACTGCCTGAATGCGTCAGCGCCGTACTGATCAGTCACCTCTTCCGGTGCGATGATGTTGTCCAGCGACTTGCTCATCTTGTGCCCGTCCTCTCCGAAGACCATGCCGTTGACCAGAATCGCATCCCATGGTCTCTTCCCTGTGAGTGCATGCGTTCTGAGAATTGTGTAGAACGCCCACGTGCGGATGATATCGTGCCCCTGCGGTCTGAGTTGCGCCGGAACTTTGAGCTCCCGTCCGAAGACCCAGCCCGAGACCGCCATTGCGGAGAGCGACGAGTCCATCCAGGTGTCGAGAACGTCCGCTTCAGCTTCAAAATCCTCTGAACCGCATTCACATGGCTCCGGAGGGTTTGATTCGGTTGGATCGAGGGGTAACCACTCCTCCTTTGCAACAACAATCTTCCCGCAGCCCTTGCAGTACCAGACCGGAATCGGGGTTGCAAAGAGCCGCTGCCGTGATATGCACCAGTCCCACTCCATGCTCTTTGTCCAGTTCTCAAGCCGTATCAACATGTGCGCCGGAACCCAATCGATCTCATCAGCGGTGCTGAGAATCTCGTTCTGATCGACCTTTACGTACCACTGTCTCTCTGATAAGATCTCAATTGGGGTTCCGCACCGCCAGCACGCCCCGACACTCTGCTCCAGTGGTTCCTGCTTGTAGAGCAGTCCCTCCGATTCGAGATCTGATAGGATCGCTTTTCTGCAATCGGCAAGATTCATTCCTTTGTATTTTTCTGTGACCGATGTCATGATCCCATCGCGGTCGATTGCCATGCGGAGTGGGAGATTGTGCTCGATCCACCACCTCACATCCTGCTTGTCACCGAACGTGCAGATCATGACAACACCGGTACCGAATGCGGGATCCACCTCCTCATCAGCGATCACAGGAACATCATAATTGAAGAGCGGGACACTGATTGTGCCCCCGACAAAGCGTGTGAACCGCTTGTCATCGGGATGCACGGCAACCGCAACGCATGCAGGCAGCAACTCGGGTCTGGTGGTCGCAATCTCCAGATTCTGGCTACCGTTACCATCATCACCGCAATCTCCTGCACCGAAGCAGAGATAGTTGAGATACGTCTCACGATCCTCATACTCAACCTCGGCAAATGCGATCGCTGTTCCACATCTCGGGCACCAGTTCACAGGTCCCTCGCGCTGGTAGATCCGCCCGTCAGCATACATCCGCACAAACGACTTCTGGGTCATGCTGTAATACGTCGGATCCATCGTCACGTACTCACAGTTCCAGTCAATGGAGAATCCGAGACCTTTCATCGTATCCTTCATCTTCCGTATGTTTTTCAAGGTCAATTCCTTGCAGAGGTTACGAAACTCAGATCGGGGGATCTGATGTCTTGTGATTCCGTGCGTCTCCTCCACCTTGACCTCGGTCGGCAGCCCATGGCAGTCCCATCCCTGCGGAAACATCACGTTGTAGCCCCTCATCCGTTTATATCTTGCCACAAAATCAATGTAACACCAATTCAATGAATTTCCGATGTGAAGATTGCCTGTGGGATACGGAGGTGGCGTATCAATGATATACTGCGGTTTATCGGACTCCCAGTCGAATCGATAGACGCTTCCGTCGGTATTCGACCTCCATTTCTGTTCTACTGTCTTATGATCGTATTCCTTTGGAAGTGTGTCCTGCATAGGCATCTCCTGCATTCATTTGATAGGATGATGGTTGATAAAACTTTCCTGATTCTGATGGATTCTGTGGTTTTTAAA
>Ga0209013_10000770_pt1 | contig 29187 bp, 30 predicted proteins | sample Cruoilmetagenom2_FD_187291 | JGI IMG/M metagenome (GOLD analysis project Ga0209013, IMG submission 187291) | Oil polluted marine microbial communities from Coal Oil Point, Santa Barbara, California, USA - Sample 2 (SPAdes) (version 2) | ecosystem: Environmental > Aquatic > Marine > Oil seeps ...
GTATTTTGGAGTGGACCCAAAGCTGGTGATGAATGTCGGCAGCCAGTTGAGTGGTGGTGAAACCCAAATCGAGCAGACGGATTACAAACCGACAGCAGAGGAGCAGCAGCTGGCTGCCATGGTGGAGACCATTCTGGCCGATACGGAGGATGCCTGGAAAGAGGTGTTCGCTGAAATGGGCAAGCGCTATCCTGAACCCAGGCTGGTGATGTTCACCGGTATGGTGCAATCGGCATGCGGGACCGCGCAGGCGGCGATGGGGCCTTTTTATTGCCCAGCTGATCAGAAGGTCTATATCGACCTCGCTTTTTACCGCGAGATGAAACGCAAGTTCAAGGCGCCTGGTGATTTTGCTCAGGCCTACGTGATCGCGCACGAGGTGGGACACCATGTGCAGCACCTGCTGGGTATTGACAAAAAAGTGGGTCGTGACCGCAAAGGTGCTGACTCAGCTGCTGTGCGCCTGGAGTTGCAGGCCGACTGTTTTGCCGGGGTGTGGGCCAATCGCACACAACGAGCCAGGCAATTCCTCGAAGAGGGTGATATCGAAGAGGCGTTGACAGCGGCGACAGCAATCGGTGACGACGCGATGCAGCGGCGCTCCAGCGGCGTGGTGAGGCCCGACTCCTTTACGCATGGTTCTTCCGGGCAGCGCGTTCGCTGGTTCAAAAAAGGAATCATCGGCGGCAAGATCAACAGCTGCGACACCTTTTCCGCCGCATCATTGTAGACGTCAACCCTTCGTTACTCTCGTTCCCACCATCCCCGGTGGGAATGCATACGGTGCTAATTTTCAAATCCATCTCTGCATCCCCACGCAGGAGCATGGGAACGAGGAATTGGAGTGGTGTGGGATGCTTGACAGTGTCACGCAGTATACAGTGCTTTTTTTCACTCTACGCATAGCAATTCACCGCCATCTGGATTTGCTGTCAGTGTTATACTTGCAAATTGCATGATTCTCCATAACAGAAACAGGTAATTTCATGAATGTCACCGCAGACTTTCCCAGGCTTCTCCTTGTTGCCGGACTCTGTGTTGCTGCTACCCAGGTGCAGGCGCTTGGAAGGCCCTTTTCAGGGGCGCAATATGCGCAGCTGCTGACCTTTGCGACTGAACCGGGCATCGCGGCCGCTTCATTCGACATCGAAGAGGATCTGGGTGATACGACTTATGACCTCTACAAGCTGCCGTTGCAGCATGAGTTTGATGTCGATGGCTGGAACGGGAAGCTGATTCTGCGTGGAACCCTCAGTTATATGCAGGCATCCCAGGATCAGCGTTTGAATCCGGGCAAGATCGATTCAGAGTGGACCTCCTATGGAGGCAGTATTGGCGTCGGCGTCCGCATCCCGCTTGGAAATGGTTTTTCGTTTGTTCCGGGAGTCGGTTTCGGAGTTGCTAGTCTTGAAAATGAAGCTGATTTCAAAGGGACTCCGCCGACAGCTGACTATAACTGGGATCTCGATGCGACGATCTTCAGCGGCCTTCTCGGACTCTTATACAGGGGCGATATTGGCGGTGATTTTGATCTGGTTGCCGATGCCTATTACACCTACAGCTATGTCTCATCATTCGACAGCAGCAGCGATTTTCAGGATTTTAGCGATTCGACGGACAATATCACCATCAAGGCGGATATCGGTCACCCGTTAGGCTTCTCTATAGCAGGATATCCCATGGATGGTGTTCTGCACCTGGGTAATACCACTTTTCTTGGCCCCAACAGGGATGTGCTGGGATTCAGCTATTTCAACGAAGTGGGTTTTTCCCTGCGGACGAATCCGCAAAAACTTGCATCACAACTGAAGTTGCCTGTCACTGTCAGCAGTCTCAGCCTGGGTGTCAATGCCCTCTTTGGTGATAATTTGAGCGGCTGGAGTATCCTCTTCGGCTATAAATTTTAATCTGATTTAGGGTGGGGTTGCGGAGTGTTTGAACTGGTTCGTGCGGGCGGTTGGCTGATGACGCCGATACTGCTCTGTTCTGTGATTGCATTGGCGATTATTATTGAGCGATTTATCATATTGCGGCGTACGCGGATTATTCCCCACAATGTGGTGCAGAATGTCTACAGGGAGTATAAACAGGCAACTTTGACTCCTGATTATATCGATTCACTGCATGACAAATCTCCGATGGAGCAGATACTTGCTGCGGCGCTGTGGAATCGAAATCAGCCTCGCAGTGTGATGAAGGAGGCGGTTGAAGAGGCGGGGCGGCAGGTGGCCCATGGTCTGGAACGCTACCTGGGAGGTCTGGCCACGATTGCAGATATTACGCCGCTGCTGGGACTGCTTGGAACCGTTCTCGGCATGATCTCGGTGTTTGCAGAGATTGTTTCGGCTGGTGTGGGCAACCCCGGTGTGCTTGCCGGCGGGATTTCACAGGCGCTGATTACAACAGCTGCAGGTCTCTCTGTCGCAATTCCCGCGATGTTTTTTCATCATTTCCTGGCATCAAGGGTTGATGAACTGCTGCTCGATATGGAAGACAAGGCGATACAGATGGTTGATGTTTTACATCGGAGCAACAACTAAGTGCAACTGCGGACGCGTCAAAGAAAAACACCAAGGGTCAATCTCACTCCCCTGATCGATGTGGTCTTTCTGCTGTTGATTTTTTTCATGGTTTCAACCACCTTCAAGGATTCGTCCCGCATCAATATTGAACTCCCCGCGATAGAGACTCAACAGCCTGAAGATCAGCACGCCGTTGAACTCACCATACAGATCTCTGCAAATGGCATGATGTCGGTGAATGACCGCGAGTTGCTTAACTCCACGCCTGCGATGCTGAAACGGGCGATTGTCAAGATTGCCAGGGGAGAGACGGATATCCCTGTCACTGTGAAAGCTGATAAAAATGCGCCATTCCAAGCTGTCATGACGGTGATGGATGTCGCGGCGCAGCTTGAACTGAGCAAGCTCATGTTTCCCGGAAGGAAGAGCGTGCAGGAAGATTAGGGAGGCTCTGATCAAGAGCGTAGGGTGCAATAAGCTCCGCGCATTGCACCAGACAATGTCTTGGTGGGATGCGCTACCGCTTATACCACCCTACAGAAAATCAACAAGTTGCATTGAGATTATTCAAGAGTCTGCATGAAGACACCTGACTATCTGTGGCAAGCCAGGCACCCGCTGGCGCTGTTGCTCTCCCCCTTGTCCCTGTTGTTTCTACTCATCTCCAGGCTGCGAAGAGCTGCTTATCAGTTGCATCTGAAAAAGGTGTATCGCGCTCCGGCGCCAGTCATTGTCGTTGGCAATATCAGTGTGGGAGGGACAGGAAAAACTCCGCTCGTGATCTGGCTGTGTCGCCATCTCACTCACATTGGTTATCGTCCGGGGGTGGTGCTGCGCGGCTATGGCGGGACAGCAACTCGCTGGCCTCAACAGGTCCTGGCCGGCAGTGACCCGGATGTTGTTGGCGACGAGGCTGTTGTGATTGCATCGGAGACTGCTTGTCCGGTGTGCGTGGATCCGAATCGGGCCAGGGCCGCCAGGGAGTTGCTCGAGCACCACCCATGTGACGTGATTATCTCTGATGATGGTTTGCAGCACTATGCACTGGCGCGGGATATTGAAATAGCCGTCATTGATGGTGAACGCCGCTTTGGAAATGGTCTGTTGCTTCCGGCAGGCCCCTTGCGTGAGCCCGTATCGCGACTGCGCACGGTTGATTTCGTGATCATGAATCAACCGTGCAGCCCCGACTATCACTGTATCGCTCTTGCTCCCGGGCATCTTACCAACCTTGCAACAGGGGAAGTGCGGCGAATCGAAGAGATGAAAGGAAGCAGGGTGCATGCTGTCTCGGGTATCGGTAATCCGGGGCGCTTTTATCAATTACTGATTGATGCCGGCATGCAGGTTGATGAAAACAGCTATCCTGACCACCATAAATTTTCTGCTGCTGACATAGGGTTCAATGATGACCTTGCGGTTATCATGACTGCAAAAGATGCAGTAAAATGCAGACCTTATGCGACTGACAAGCACTGGTATCTGAAGTTGGATGTGCAGCCCTCTGCAGACTTCATTAGCCAGTTCACAGCAACCCTGGAACTCAAAACAAATTATGAAACGGAATAATAATGGATAAAAAACTCCTCGAGATTCTGGTTTGTCCCCTGTGCAAGGGAAAACTGGCCTATGACAAGAAGGCGTCCGAACTGATTTGTCCCGTTGACCGGCTAGCCTACCCTGTACGCGACGGCATCCCGATGATGCTGGCTGTCGATGCGCGAAAACTCCCTGCGGATGAAGAGATCTCTGCATGAGCGATTTTCATATCGTCATCCCCGCACGATATGGATCATCACGCCTGCCGGGAAAGCCGTTGCTGCAGATTGGCGAGCTTCCCATGGTGATGCATGTGGTGCAGCGCGCCCGCGAAAGCGGCGCCGCCAGCATCACGCTGGCAACGGATGATGAACGTATTGCCGACACGGCATCAGCCTCCGGCGTGGATGTCTGCCTGACTGCAGCTGATCATCCCAGCGGCACTGACCGGCTGGCCGAGGTTGTGAAGAAAATGGGCTGGCATGACGACGCCGTCGTTGTCAATCTGCAGGGCGACGAACCACTCATGCCGCCCCGCCTGCTGCAGCAGGTTGCCGGGAATCTCAAGGCCAATCCCTCCGCGAGTATTGCGACACTCTGTAGCGCAATTACCCGGCAGCAGGAGATCTTCAATCCCAATGCCGTCAAGGTGGTGATGGACCACAGTGGCTTTGCCCTCTATTTCAGCCGTGCCCCGATTCCCTGGTATCGGGACGGTTTTGCACAGCAAAAGAGAGAGCAGCCGCAGATGCTGCAGCACTACCGGCATCTTGGACTCTACGCCTACCGCGCAGGCTTTCTCGAACGCTACAGCAGTTGGCAGCCTGCGCCAGTGGAGCAGTGCGAATCACTGGAACAGCTGCGCGCCCTGTGGATGGGAGAGAAGATACATGTCGCAGAGGCGCTCGAGACTCCTCCGCCCGGCGTCGATACGCAAGAGGATCTGCAGCGGGTGAGGGCGATTCTCACTCATTGAGAGTCACCACTTTATATCGGATGTGCTGAGGAACGAAGCGCATCAATTGTTTCGGGTATTGATTGATGCGCTTCACAAGCTCGGCACATCCTATGTTCAGTGATTTGTTGCGTTGCAAAGCAGCGCCATCCCTGGGTTGCGGGATTTTGGCGTTGCTGCTGCTTCTTGGCGGATGCGATACTGCGCCGCCGTCCCATATCCGCTTTGGCGTGCAGAGCCTGCCGCAAAACTTTGATCCCCGCTACGCCACGGATGCTGCATCCGAGCGGGTGAACCATCTGCTCTATCGCGGTCTGGTGCGGTTCGATCAAGGGCGGCGTCCGATCCCGGACCTTGCGGAGTGGAGCAGACCACAGCTAAACCGCTATCGCTTCACCCTGCGTGATCAACCACTGTTTGATGATGGAAGCAGGCTCAGCATGCGTGATGTTGCAGCGACCTATGAGGCGATTCTTGATCCGCAGAACCACTCTCCGCATCGTACGACGCTGTCCGTGATCGATGAGATCAGGGTGGTGGATGATGTGACGCTGGAGTTTGTTCTCAAGCGCCCCGATCCTTTTTTCCCCTCCTACCTGGTGACAGGCGCTATGCCTGCAGGTCTGCTTGGCTCCAGACATGACTTCACTCAACAGCCCGTTGGCAGCGGGCGTTTCCGTTTGCTTGAGAGAGATGCGTCACACGTGCTGCTGCTGCGTAAAAGCGACCGCCAAAAAATAGAGCTGGTGCTGGTCAAGGATCCTGCGATTCGTGTGCTGAAGCTGCTGCGCGGAGAGATCCACCTGATGCAGAACGACCTCTCTCCATCACTGGTGGAGTACCTCTCCCGTCAGGAGCATGTGAGGCTGATGAGTAGTGACGGAAGTAATTTCACCTACCTGGGTTTCAACCTGGAGGATCCGCTGACGGCAGATCACCGCATCCGTGAGGCGATTGCTCATGCGATTGACCGCCGGGCCATTCTCCACTATGTTTTTCATGATCGCGCGCGCCTGGCCAATGCGCTCTTTCCTCCGGAGCACCAGCTGGCGGAGAGGAGCCTGCAGGCAATCCGGCATGATCAGCAACGCGCGCGTGATCTGCTGTCACAGGCAGGATATGATGCGCAGCATCCGCTCACTCTTACCTATAAAACCTCCAGTGATCCTTTCCGCCTGAGACTGGCAACCATTATCCAGTATCAGCTTGCCGAGGTCGGGGTCGAGGTGCTCATCAAGAGTTATGATTGGGGCACCTTCTTCGGGGATATCAAGAGCGGCAATTTTCAGCTCTACAGCCTCACCTGGGTGGGAATCAAAACGCCGGATACCTTCCGCTATATTTTTCACAGCGACTCCGTGCCGCCTGCAGGCGCAAATCGCGGGCGATATCGCTCACAGGAAGCCGATTCACTGATAGAATCAGCGGAGGCGCAGCAGCAGATCGAACAGCAAATTCCACTCTATCGGCAGCTGCAACTAAAGTTACTATCCGATCTGCCCTATGTGCCGCTGTGGTATGAAGATCAGCTGGTTGTCTATCGCCATCAGCAGGTGGCGGGATACAGGGTGACAGCCGACGGGAGTTATGATGCACTTGAACAGATCCAATGGATAGATCCACACACACACACAGACGGCAAATCATCATCAGCATCAGCAGGCAGAAACTGACACTGCTGAATCACAACGGGCCGGAGCGTGAATATCCGGTCTCCACGGCGCTCAACGGCGCCGGTGAGCAGCTCAACAGCGGCTGTACACCTCGCGGTAGACACAAAGTGCGGCTGGTGATTGGCAAGGAGTGCCCGCTGAATACGGTCTTTGTCGGGCGGCGCGCCAGCGGTGAGATCTATACCGATGAACTGGGGCGGCAGCAGCCGCAACGAGACTGGATTTTGACGCGTATCCTGTGGTTGACCGGGGATGAGTCGGGAATCAACCGGGGAGGGGAGTGCGATACCCTCAAACGCTATATCTACATCCACGGAACACCGGATAGTGAGCCGATAGGAGAGCCGCTGTCGCATGGCTGCATCCGCATGCACAACCGGGATATCGTCGATTTGTGCGAACTGGCAGGGCAGGGGACCGAGGTTATTATCAATGAGTAGGAGCGCTCTTCCGGGCGTGATGTAAAAAATGTCACCCCCTCAAACAAAATCGTGTATTGAATGCGCATTTGCCGGAAAACATGTCATTTCGACCGCAGGGAGAAATCTTGAATCTGCGGATTCAACAGGGTGCATCAGGATTTCTCCCTGCGGTCGAAATGACACTATGCAGGCCCTGTACGGAGTTATTCAGAAGTTACGATAAGATGAAATAAAACCCTGAATATCCAATCTAAAAACCATATAATGATTTATACAAAGAGGGTTGCCGGGATCAATATTTCCCTTCCTGTGGCCTCGATCTGACAACACCAACTCTTCTGGAGCGCTACAAAATGACTGATTTAGTAGATATCATTGTCCACGTTGATGAGAACATCGATCATGATCACCGTGAAGCATTGACGGAGAAAGTACGCGGAGTTTCCGGAGTCGTTGCAGCAAGGCTCGATGATGCAAAGCCTCATCTGATGATCGTCGAGTATAATCCGGATGCCACCAAATCGATCGATATACTCAACTGCGTCAAAGCAGATGGCGTCCACGCCGAGCTGGTAGGTTTGTAACGATCTTTTCCGCAAAATTCAAGGACATCCACCGGCCTGACTCCCTCTCCCACCGGGAGAGGGCTGGGGTGAGGGGCAACAGGTTGGGCAAAGGATCGAACTGATGAGCCCAATCCCAACCCAAAGAGTGTAATCAGAACAATGGGATATACAACATTCCCTGTCACCTCCTTTGAGCAGAACTGCTCGCTTGTGTGGTGTGACGCCACCATGGAAGCCGCTGTGATCGACCCCGGTGGTGATGAGCAGCAGATCATCGAGGCGATCTCCCGACATCATCTCAAACCCGTCAAGGTGATTCTGACGCACGGTCACCTGGATCATGTTGGCGGAACGGCCATGATTGCCGAACACTTTGGAATCCCGGTCATCGGTCCGCACAGGGATGATGCGTTCCTGCTGCAGGGGCTGGAACAGCAGGCGCAGATGTTTGCTTTCCCGAAAACCCGTGATTTTACTCCTGATCAATGGCTGCAACAGGGAGATGAGATCACTGTTGGTGAGCGAACCCTGGGAGTGCTTCACTGCCCCGGACATACACCCGGTCATATCGTGTTGTTTGACAAGGAGCACAAACTGCTGTTCGCCGGTGATGTATTGTTCCGCGGCTCCATTGGACGCACTGATTTTCCGCGGGGGAATCATCAACAGCTCATCGACTCGATACAACAGCGCCTGTGGCCGTTGCCGGACGATGTCACCGTGATCCCCGGTCATGGCCCGGAGACGACCATTGGTATCGAGCGCGCCACCAATCCTTTTGTCCCCTGACTAAACCATGAAATTATTTTGCAGCATCTTGATTGCCGTGCTGGTTTCCCCCGCAATGGCATCCGAAGAGAGGGTGTCGCTGCGTCAATGGATGCTGTCACGGCTGACAGCGGAAATCGCTGCGCCGCATCCTGATCTGAACCTGGTCTCCTCATTCAGCATGCCGCTGGTGACAGATGTTCTCACCACCAATCACCCGGATTCCCGCAAAGTCGTTCTCCAGTTAAACCACCAGCTTGAACAGTGGAAAAAGAGCCAGTGGCAGTGCGGTTCCCTGGTGGACCTGCGCCTGATCAACGGATTTCTGAGGCGGGTGTATGCCGATGTCGATCTCTCCTCAAGTGATCAGCAATTCGGAGCATGCCAGACTACAGAGCGTCTCCTCGATGTCGCCAACTCCCTGGTTTTTTCCTGCGGCTTTTCACAGCGGCATGATCAGGAATTCATTCAGACGGGTTTACGGCGGCTGCTTAAGAGACAGCGGCAGGATGGCGCTTTTGTGCGTGAAAATGGAGAGCCCTGGTACTACCTGACATCTCATGCACTGCTGGCCTTGCACTTTTGTGACGCTGAAGCAGAGGCGCTGAACAGGGCCAGGAGCAGGATTCAACAACTGCTGCCGCAATTCCAGCGAGATCAGTTTGTCGATGGCGTTGCCGAAACCCTGATCTTCCTCCGCTGGACAGGTGCGCCGGCTACGCACGAAGAGCAGTATATGGAGTGGCTCAGGTCGCTGGTCGGACCAGATGGAGGGATTTGTTTCCGCAATCACCCGTCATGCAAGCCACACTGGCACACGGTGAGCCTGATGATGCAGCTGTTACTGGAAACAGACTCTTAATTTCTCTAATGCGATTGACTTGAACTATACTCACCTCACCATATCAATCGCTAAAAAAAATCTATTATGCAAAAATTATTCAACTGGATCTCTATTGCCATGCTGTCTGTATCGGCAGGCCAGCTTAATGCCGGCGAGAGCTACGGCAACCCGGATGACCCGGTAGTCGCCGAGGTGCATGGTATGCAGGTCAGGACAAAGAATCCTGATGAGATGCAATATGTGATCAACCAGAAGCTGATTCAGAACTATGCGCAGCAGAATAAAATAGAAGCGACCCAGGATGATATCGATCTCTATATTGCCACGATGGATCAGTTGACACGTGATGATCGTAAAAAAAATGATGCAAGAAGGGCGGAAATACAGCAGCAACTCAAAGCCGGATCAATGCCCGTAGAGCAGACACGGCAGCTTCGCTCGGAACTTGACACCCTGGAGAGGATTCACCAGTATGATCTTCAGGAAGAGAGTGAGATTGAACAGGACCCTGCAGCCGCCCTCAAGGAGAAGCAGATTGTTGCCAAGGCATTTATCGAACAATGGATGATCAACAGAGCGCTCTATCAGCAATATGGTGGACGCGTCATTTTTCAGCGGGGCGGGCCAGAGCCTCTCGATGCCATGCGCGACTACCTGATAGAGCAGCAGCAAAAGGGAGCATTCAGGATTCTTGAGAAGAGTTTCGAAGCGCCTTTCTGGGAATATTTTGTCACCGACAGCAAGCACTCTTTCTTCAAGCAGGGAAGCAAGGAGGAGAAGCAGGCCTTTGAAAAACCCTGGTGGCTGCAAAAGTCATCTGAATGAAATTACCACTATTGCCGATTTCCGTAGGGGGATAAGCGTCAGCGCATCCACCAGGTTCTGGCAATAAACCCTGTTTTTTCAACCACGAAAGGCACGAAAATCACGAAACGAAAAAAGCAATAGAAGCGCCGAAAACGCAGGAGCAGTTATTCGGCGGAAAGCCCTGAAAAGCAGACAAAGTGTTGTATTTCCTACGCAGTGTTACCGGAGAAGGTATCGCTGGGGATAAATATCAGTGCAAGAACTCCAATCGCCGAGATGGCGCTGGAGATTGATTTGGATATTACAGGATCCGATCCGGTAACAATGTTGACAATAACAAGAATTACACAGGAGATGATCCATATGGCAAGCAGTGTCCACCAACCGGGCAGTCCCATGTCGCGGATGCGCTTGGCTTCCAGATTCAGGCTGGCGAAAATAAAAAGGACGAAGAATATAACCATGCCGATGATTACCGGAATTCCGAATTTTTCCCGCAGCATCGTCTGGGCCTCCTGAAGGTCACCCCCGAGCAGGTTTTCAGCAACGCCCAGGCTGGCGGCTATTCCCAGCACCAGAGCAATCATGATCAGTTGCAGCAATATAAAATAGCCCACAAAGGGGAGGCGCTGCAGATACCCGCTTGTTACATCACCCCAATATATTTTTAACATTGAAATTTTTCTCTTAAGATTGTGTTGTCGTGTAGTTGGAAATAGCAGATCAGCCTTCGCTATGAGAATCGGTTACACTCCCTGGGTATCTCCTGCATGCCTGGTTAAAAATTTATCCAGATGATTCGCAAAAGATTGCCGGTCACTTTGGCTCAGCGGCGGCGGACCGCCTGTATCCACTCCGCTTGAACGAAGTGTCTCCATAAAATCTCTCATCGTCAGGCGAGCCCTGATATTGTCAGTTGTATAGAGTTCGCCGCGAGGATTGAGAGCATGTCCTCCCTTTTCAATCACCTCTGCCGCCAGAGGAATGTCGCCCGTGATGACAAGATCACCAGCACCGAGCCTTTTCACGATCTCATTGTCAGCGACATCGAAACCCGATGCGACTTGAATCGATTGAATGAGGCGCGACGGTGGTACGGGTACAGGTTGATTCGCTACAAGCGTCAGCCGCACTCCGGTGCGTTCCGCCGCCCTGAACAAAATATCCTTGATCACCACCGGGCATGCATCTGCGTCTACCCATATTTTCATTTCATATCACTATTGCTAAATCTCTATCGCTGATAACTTCTCATAAAGCCCGTGCATTTATTGATACCGAGCCAGCTTTCCTTCACGGAGTTATTGGGATTTTAATAGATTCCCATTAGAGTGTTTTCAGTAAGCATAGCTCTCTCTTGACTGCTCGGAGGCTCATCCTTGCCCGGTTGTAATGTGTTCTGTTTTTCTGACAAACCGAAAATAAGCGAACTTTTGCTGCTTGTTTGCCGGGGTGTTATGGGTCTCGCTTCTCTCTTCGACTAACTCGAAACCATCGCCTAACTCAGCCATCAATTTTTCTGCATCATACTGAACAATATCGAGACCGCTGCATTTTGTAGCCCCGCCGATTGCGAAGGCAGCCATAATCAGCTGTCCGTTTGGCTCCAGGATGCGTTCCAGCATAGCCACGTAGTTGCGTCTATCGGACTTGTCTGTTAAAAAATGAAACACTGCCCGGTCGTGCCACAGAGAAAAGTGATGCGGGGGCTTAAAATGGACGACATCCTCAGCATACCATTCAACGCTGTTGGCTTTCTCCCCAAGCCTCTCCCGGGCGTAAGCAAGGGCCTTTGCTGAAATATCCAGCACGGCAACATTTGTATAACCTTCATTGCAGAGGTGATCGACCAGTACAGAAGCGCCTCCGCCCACATCGATGATTGCTGCATCATGGGCAAGCAGGGTGTTGCGAATAAGCTGCAATGACAAAGTTGGCTCTTTTTGGTACCAGCTCACGTCCAGCGGCGTCTTGTCGCTGTATATTTTCTCCCAGTGTCTCTTTCTATCAGACATTTCAACCGTTTCCTATTGTGAATCAATTCACATCAACTTTTGTCAATGTGTGCTGAAACTATTTTATATTGTACTATTTCTTTGAAAATAGTTCGGGGTTGATCGCATAAAGCATCAAGGCGACTGGTCGCGGTAAATTCGCGGGGGAATCGGGCGGCCAAACAGCACCGCGGTGTGTATCAGCAGACGCTCGACCGAACTCAGGTCAGAGCGTTCTGCAACGACGTTGCGGGCCATCTCCGGCTCATCGGTAATGATGCCATCCACGCCCAGCGATATCATGCGGGAGATGGAGACCGCATCATTCACGGTCCATACGTAGACCTGCTTGCCGGCTGCGCGTGTGCGGCGAATAAAGCCGGACGTCGCCATGCTCATATTGACGGCAAGAAAATCCAGGTCCAGATCGGCGAGGTTGCCGACAGCCTTGGTTGATAACAGTCCGACAACCCACTGCGGCCGCAGTGTACGTATTTTTTCAATGCCTTTGTACTTCAGTGACATGATGACAATGTCGTCAACCATGCCGGCCTCTTCAACGATATCCACAACCCGCTGTTCCAGCTGCTGGTCATGCCCATAATATTTGAGTTCGATGACGACGCGCGCCTTGCCGCGCGCCTCCTCCAATACCTGCGCCAGTGTCGGCACCCGTTCAGCTGAGAACCCGGGGTCGAACCAACTGCCGACATCGAGCTTTTGCAGCTGCTTCAGTGAGCCATCCCAAACTTTCAGATCAACGCCCGAGAGCTTCATGAAATCGCTGTCATGGATCACCACAACCTCGCCGTCACTGCTCTCCTGGACATCGATTTCGATCATGTCGGCACCATCCTTGATGGCCTGGCGTATGGAAGCGAGGGTATTCTCAGGCGCCTTGCCGGCGGCTCCACGGTGCGCGATAACCAGGACATCATCCTGTGTCTGGATGCCATTCAGGAGCCAGCTTCCCGCCAGTGCGGCAGCCGCCACAGCGCCGATCAGGAGCAGGGCAAAGCGGGGAGCAGTCATCCGCCATCGCCGCTTTTGCTGCTTATCTGCGAGATCGCTTGTTTTTATCTCCGCACCATAGCGTTCATAAAAGATCATCATAAGAGCGGCGAAGCTCCCCGATGTCAATGTCGTGGAGATAAGATTGCCGAGTGACCACAACGCCACGACACCTCCCAGCACGATGACGAGTAACTTAATCGAATCGAAGAATAGAGGGACCAGCATTGAACCCAGCAGTTGCACGGAGGCCACAACAACTGCTCCAAGCAGCAGCGCCGCCACTGCCCAGCTCAGCAATGCCGTCACTATTTCACGTTTGTGTCCCTGTACGAGGTTGTTACTCTCGGCAAAGGAGCGGGCCGGAGAGGTATCAGTGAAGAGCACCAGGGGAAGCGCAAGTGACCAGTCAAGGAGTTTGCGTATCAGCACCACCAGTATCGTCAGCAGCAGCAGTCCGATGACTGCAACTGCAATCAGGAAAACGGGTGGTTTTTCGGTCAGATAATAGTTGATGTCATAGTCTGTGAGCAGGAACCAGGCAATTGCTCCGCCGGCGGCGAGGAGAGGCAGCATGATGCCCAACACCCGGGCAACCAGGTGGGTCATGAAGAGGTAAATCCTTGCCGCCCGCCTGGCTGTAAAATGCAAAGCCTGCAGTGTATCAATGTGCAAGCCTCGAACGGCGCCGGCGCTGATGGCCATCAGGGAGGCCTGTTCGAAGGCAAGAATGGCAATCAGCAGGGCGGCCATCACAATCAATGCCGCCATGCCGAGTGGTGACAGCAGGAAGTAGGCGATATCCAGATCGGAGAGTGCAGTTTTGCCGGATAGGCGCAGCAGAAGATGGCCGAGAATACCCACCAGCGGGGTGAACAGAATCACACCGAGTGCAATGTAGGCGAGGTGTGCCGTGAAAATCTGCCCGATGCTTTTGTGCAGGATTCCCAGTACCTCTCTCCAAATCTCCTTTACGGTGTTTGTCATTTTTTTATCTCTTTGATGTGTGTGGCGGTTCTCAGTGAATGGTAAGTGACTGCCCAACAATGATTTCCCGATTCTGCCTTCGTAAAATAAACTTGGTAACTATCGATCTGGAGCTGGGACTTTAGTCCCGCATAAATCAGGCGAGGCTAAAGCCTCGCCTCCTGTTTATCTCGTTCTCACCGTCCTCGGTGGGAATGAGGGGACGGGAAAATGCGTATTCAATATACGGGTTTATTGGGAAGCTACATTAATTGCTGTTCGGAGCCAGCTCTTCCCGGATGATTGTCGCCCATTTGGATTTTATTGATTTTGGGAGTGTTTTCTGATCGATTGCACGGGTAAAGTAGGGAGCGCTGTAGGCGTTGATCTCGATGTACTTCAGCTTCGGTTTTCTCTGCTGCCATTGCTGTTTGTAAAAATAGGCCGTAGGGGGGATAAGCGACTGCGCATCCACCATGATTCTGGCGCAATGGTGGATGCGGCAAAAAGACGCCTTATCCCCCTACAAATTTTCACTCTGGTTCCCACGCTCCTGCGTGGTAACCCATACCAGGATATGCATTCCCACGCAGGAGCATGGGAACGAGGGAAGTGGGCGATGAATCCTGTCATTGCGAGCGAAGCGCGGCAATCTCGATTTTTTCATCAAATACCTGTGGATTGCTTCGTCACTTCGTTCCTCAGCACATCCTATATGCAGTTTTTTTGCGCTGTTCTATGGCTTGTCGCAGTTGAGACGTTTTGCCTTGCTGCTTTTGGTCGCAAAAAACTTGTCCGGGTTCAGGTCAAAACGCAGTTTTTTCTCTTTGCAGCTGCCCTTAAGAATAGCTGCAGCTTCATTCGTGTTGGTGACGATCTGTTGAAACTGCTTCTCGTTCAGGCCAAAGCTGTCCTTTACGTATGCATAGAGCTTTCCCTTTTTGGAGAAATCCTTGTCAAGCTTGATCAGCTGCTTGTAGGTGTCGGGATTGAAGTGTCTTATCTTCTCCAGCATTTTGGTTTTTTTCGTGAAGTTGCTATAGGAGTTGCGGCCGCCGGCATCATTATCATTCAGAAAAGTCTCCTGAATGCGTACAGGTTTGTGCTTGGCCAGATTCTTCGCGGGTGTTTTGGTCCTGGCGTGCTGTTTACGTATGCTCGAGCCTTTTTTCCAGTACCAGTAGTCCTGGTAATCGATGATTCCAACGCGATTCTGCTGACTGAAGATGTAGTCCAGCAGGGTGATTTCCGTCAGATCCTGCATCCAGTAAACCATCTGCTCGTCGGAGATCTCAGATTTGATCGCCTTCTTGATGATGTGATCTTTTGATGCCTCTTCAATGCCCTCACGAATCGCTTTTTTCAGCGGCAGTGAACTGCGCAGCGCAAGATATGGCGGTGTTTTCTGGAAGTCATTGTTTTGACCAACGCCCCAGCCTGACTTGCGGGTGCCGTTCATCAATACGCCATAGCGCTTGCCGGGAGAGTGCAGCAATACCCCGTAAATTTGCTTGCGGTCCTTGGTAAAGAGTTCATCCGTTGGCTTATACAGCTCCGGTTTCTCCTCGACTTTTTTCATATCCAGCCATGCCTCATGGATCATCTCCTTGTTTTTTGAAGCGAGTTTGATACCGCGTTGAGTGACACGTTGAAGATGCTCATTTTTGTCCATGGTTCGTTGCACAGCCACCGGCACGTGGATATGCGTGTCGAAATAGCGTGAGAAGTGGTAGTAGAGCAGCGACGCAGTCGAGAAGGCGCCGCTGGCGCCTTTCATGTTCATCGTGTTTTTGAACTTGACATGCTTTCCAGTCGCATAGTTTGCTGCTGACTTGCCTTTGGAGCAGACTGATGCTTCAAATTTTTTCACCTTGCCCTTGTAAGGTCCGGCTGAGAGTCGATAAATGATGCTCCCCGGGCTTGTGCTCCAGGTCTTGGGGCACATGGCAGTGGTTTTGCTGTAGAGATCGATTTTGCAGTAGGACTGCTCAGCCTTGCTATCCTTGGAGGAGTATTCGCCGCCAGGCATATGCTCGAGGATCACGCAGCGCTCCTCGATCTTGTTTGGAGAGATGTGGGTGATAACCGTTCCGCCAGTGACCGCAGCAGCAGAGAGGTTTCCGGAAATGCCGAGCAGTGTCAGCGCTGAGAAAAAAATGTATGGTTTCATAGTCGTTGATAGAAATTTGAAGTATCAGCTGATGATGATATCGCTGTTTATGATACCGCATTCCACTACTCACTGCGCAGAGCATCAACCGGCGGCAGCGAGGCGGCGCGGCGCGCTGGCAGCAATCCGGAGAAGACGCCTGTCACGATGGCGATGATCCCTGCCAGGAGCAGGTAATCCCAGGCAATGGCGACAGGCAGGGCGGGGATCATCAGATGCAGTATCCAGGCGATAGAGAGGCCGGTCGCAATACCAGCGAGGCCGCCGGCGCCGGAGAGAGTTGCAGCTTCCAGCAAAAATAGCAGTGAAATCTGGGATTGCGAGGCTCCCAGTGCGCGCAGCAGACCGATCTCCCTGATGCGCTCATTCACTGCAATGCTCATGATGGTAAAGATGCCGACGCCGCCGACCAGTAGGGAGATGCCGCCGAGGGCTGCGACGACAGCGGTGAGCAGATCCAGGATCGAGCCGAGTGTTTGCAGCATGTCGTTCTGCGTGGTGATGGTGAAGTCCTCTGTTCCATGCCGTTCGATGAGGCGTTTTTTGATTGCCTCGACGATGGCCTGTTCATCGAAGTTGCCGTCGTAGAGCAGATCGATCTCCATCAGGCTGTCGCGGTTGAAGAGTGACAGCGCTCGATTGACCGGGATGTAGACAGCATCATCCAGATCGAATCCCAGCACCTGCCCCTTGCTCTCCATGATGCCGATGACGCGAAACCGCTGCTGCCCGATACGGATGCGCTGTCCCAGTGGGTTGCTCTCCGGAAACAGCTCCTGTTTGAGGCGATGGCCTATCACTGCAAGGTTGCGCGCCTGCTGCTGTGGATCATGCGGCAGAAATTGTCCTTGGCCGATTTTGATCTGCCAGGTCTGCGGCGCCTCATGATTGACGCCGATGACATACACCCAGCGGCTGCGTTTGCCGGCCTCTACCTGTGCATTCCCCTGGGAGACGGGAACAGAGGTGCGGATGCCCTTGATCTTTCTGAGGCTCTCCGCATCCTCGATGGAGAGCGGCCGCACATTGCTGATGACAGCTCCGGAGATCCCCATGGTGGTGGTGCGTCCGGGGGAGACGCTGATGATATGGGTGCCGAACTGGGTAAACTGCCCCAGTATGTAGTCACGTGCGCCGCCGCCAAGCGCCGTGAGCAGAATCACGGCAGCGATCCCGACTGCGATGCCGAGCGCTGTCAACAGGCTGCGCATCTGGCTGAAATGCAGACTGGAGAAGGCGAGGGTGAAATAGTCAGAGATTCGCACGTCGTTACCCGGAGAGTGCAATCACAGGATCGAGCCGGGAGGCCTTGCGCGCCGGGATGCTGCCGAATAACAGGCCGGTCGCCAATGTCACCAGCATTGAGGCGGCAATGGCCCACAGTGGAGTCTGAATCGGGAAGTCAGGCAGCAGATGCCCAATCAGCTGTTTGCTTCCGAGACCAACCAACAGCCCCAGCGCGCCGCCCGCCAGTGACAGCATCAGCGCTTCACTGAGAAACAGCTGCATCACCTGTTGCGTCGGAGCGCCAAGCGCCTTCAGCAAGCCAATCTCTTCACGCCGCTGGCTGACTGAGACCAGCATCACATTCATGATCAGAATACCGGCAACGATGAGGCTGATGGAGGCAATCCCGGCGACAGCCCAGGTCAGCATCTGCAGAATATCGTCAAAGGTGCCGATGAGCGCATCCTGGGTGATCACGGTGATATCGTCGTCGCCGTCATGGCGTTGGCGAATGATGCGCAGGATATCCTTTTCAGCTGCAGCGAGCGCCTGCTGATGCTGCGCCCGGATGAGGATGCGAAACAGTGAAGGCGCATTGAAGAGATTGCCGGCGCTGGCGACCGGAATCAACACCATGTCGCTCATATCCATTCCCAGTGATTGCCCCTTGGGCGAGAGCACGCCGATGACGCGAAAGCGCCGGTCGCCGATGCGCAGCCACTTCCCGAGGGGATTGTGATGCTCGAACAGCTCGCGGGAGAGTTTGTGACCCAGAATGCAGACGGATGCTGCAATGCGCGGATTCAAATCGGGAAACGAGCTTCCAAGCGCCAGCTGCAGTTCGCGTACATCCAGGATTGAATGGGTTGAACCCACCACAGAGACTTCCCGCTCTCTGGAACCGTAGGAGACGGATGCCGCGCCAAAGATAATGGGGGCGACAGAACGAATTGCAGCAGAGTGCTGCAGCGCCAGGGCATCATTCAGTGTCAGGTCGCGCGGCGTGGTCCCCAGCAGCGGCGGCAGTCCGCCGGTGGTTTCACTACGCCCGGGCAGGACGATCAACACATTGGAGCCCAGCATCCTGAACTGCCCGCCGATGAACTGGCGAGCGCCTTCCCCCAGTGATGTCAGGATGATCACCGAGGCGACGCCGATCGCCATCGCCAGCAGAATCAGCGAGGTGCGCAGAGGATAGGAGCTGAGCGCCATGCGGCTGAAGCGAAATGTGTCAGCGGTTCTCATGGCCGGCTTACAATCATTGTGCGTTGGGAGATCAACAGCATCTTGTGGTCTTCCATTGGCGAGATAGAAGAGATGCTGCGAGGGATCTGGAGAAAATCATAGGATGTGCTGGGAAACGAAGCGCATCGATCAAGGATTCTCCCTGCAGATGCGTTTTGCTGTGCTCAGCACATCCTATACAGCATGGAATCAGCAACACTGTTTGTTGGGAGGTCATGATGTACGAAAACATCTTACTGATCCCCGGTGATTTTGCCATCAACCATGCTGATGCGGCGGCTGGCGCGTTTCCCCAGCTGCATATCGTGCGTGACGACAATCAGCGTGACTCCATCCTGGTTGAGTGCTTCCAGCGTACGGATGACCTCCTGACCTGAATGAGTGTCGAGATTGCCGGTTGGTTCATCTGCCAGCAGCAGGGGAGGATGCATGATCATCGCGCGGGCGATGGCGACGCGCTGCTGCTCTCCGCCGGAGAGCTGCGCCGGTCTGTGGCCGGCGCGATCGAGCATATCGAGGCTCTCCAGCGCCTGTTCTACCCGGCTGTTGCGTGTAGCCGGGGCGATGCCCGCAAGGGTCAGTGGCAGGCCGATGTTTTCGGCTGCCGTGAGACGCGGGATGAGGTGAAAGGATTGAAAAATGAAGCCGATTTTTTCACGTCTGAATTGCGCCCGCTGCTCTTCAGAAAGGATTGTCAGCTCCCTCTTCTCAAACTGATACGAGCCGGAGTCCGCCTGATCGAGCAATCCCAGCAGGTTCAGCAGGGTTGATTTGCCGGAGCCTGACGGCCCCATGACGCTGATATAGTCGCCCTGCTGAATCTTCAAAGAGACATTGTCCAGCGCGTGAACAGTCTCGTCGCCAACCTGAAAGTAGCGGCAGATATTCTGCAGTTCGATCATCATGGTCGCGTCGGTTTTTTGATTTCAGCCTTCACTCCATGCTGCACTCCCTTGTCGCCGATCGATATGACTACGGCTTCACCTGCTTCAAGGCCTGTCACGATTTCGGTGTAGCTCCAGTTGTGCAGGCCCCTCTCGACACTGCGCTTCTCCAGAATGCCGTTAAGCGGCTTGAAAACCAGTACATGGGTCTCATCGGTGAGTGCTTCACTGGGAATGCGCAGTACATCCTTGTGAGTCTGCAGGATAATATCCACATCGGCGCTGTAGCCAACCAGCAGTGCGTCGAGGTCATCCTGATTGGTCAGTTGCAGTTCCACCTCGACTGTCCGGGCCTGTTTTTCAACATCGATCACATAGGCGCCGATGCGAACCACACTGCCTTCAAAAACACGTCCGCGCCAGGCATCCAGGGTAATGCGCGCAGCCAGTCCGGGAGTGATTTTGGGAGCATCGACCTCATCGATGGGGGCGCTGACGAGAAAACACTCCGGCTCGATCAGGTCGATCGCGGGGGGTGTCTGTATGCCCGGAGGGGAGGGGGTGACATACTCGTTCAACTCGCCGCTGATCTCCGCAATGACGCCGTCAAAAGGGGCGCGCAGGATGGTGCGTTCCAGTTTGGCTTCTGCAACGCGTTTCCTTGCCATGGCGACAGCAAGGTCGGCATTGGATGCCTCGCAGTCGGCGGCACTGACTTCCGCCTTGCTTTTTGCCTGATCATACTCTTCGCTGGAGATGCTGCCGGAGCGCTCCAACTCCTTGAAACGGTCGGCAGTGCGTTGAGTCACTGCTGCCTGCACACAACTGGCATGAAAGCGATTACTGACCGCCTGCAGGTTGCTGCCGGCAAGCTCGATTTCAGCTTGCAGATCCTTGTTCCACAACTGCAGCAGAATGTCGCCTTTTTTGACCCTGGAGCCCTCTGCAAAGGGCAGGGTGCTGATCTGGCCGCCCAGGGATGGGGACATCTTCGCCCGCCGGCACGCCTTGATGGTCCCTGCACGGGTGTTGGCGACACTCTCTTCGACATCGCCCCGCTCGACATAGGCAACGGAGACAGTGATTGTTTCAGGATGAGAGGCTAACCAGTACCACCAGCCAAGAGCGGCAATGATGACAATCGCCAGTAAAATCTTTGAAACACGCATCTTTTCTATTCCCTGGTTGACGCCGGTGAATTAACATTGTATGACTTCAGCTTCAGTATATGCAATGTTCAGTTCGTTTGAAAATCACAGGCTTTAAATAAAGGAACCTCTGAATAACTCCATGGGATGGGGGTTCGGGGGAAGGGTGATCCGGATGCACATTGTAAACCATTGATAGATACCCCCTTCCCCCGTAGAAATACTTGCAGAAATGCGCTGGTCGAGGCGCTGAGCGACTTGATCAGAGCTTCCTAAAGCCCCCGTCCATAGGAGCATGAGATACTTCTTTCAGGATAAGTGTTGATGATGCATTTACTTCTCCTGTAGTTTTCTCAATTGCTCTTGTGAGCGGCTGAGTCCATCTTGAAGTCTCGGTAATAATACCGAAGGGAGAGCAGTGAGTTGCTCTTTCTCTGTCTCCAGCTCGATATACTCTTCGAAGAATAGAATTTGCTGCAGGATATTCTCTTCAATTAATGGCATTTTCTTCACCTTTCGGGTTGTAGGAAAAACCATATTAGGATTAACGAAATGACAAGTATTGACTATACGCGACAAGTGATTGTCTCAATATTCATTTTAGAGTACCCGGTAGGGGATCAGTAAACCCCACGCCTTTTGGCGGTGGAGAGGAAACTATGGTGTTCATTGGTGGTTGATTTGCCCACATGATCCTGAACGAAGAGTCCCTTCTTCCTGGGGAGAAAGATAGGATGAGGGGTGTAGGAATAAAGCGTTGTCCTTGAATTCCCCCTCTCCCAAAGGGAGAGGGGAGTCATAGGCCGAATGGCTGATCAAGCCGGCATTTAGCCGCAACCTGAAGCCACCGGTTTTAGCCGGTGGAGTATTCACAAAATGTTGGAACGAAGTTGCCTGATTCGTGGCATCATCTGTGTGAATTAACAACCTGACCTGACTTTCCCAGGAGAATGAGATGCCCTCGATCCCCCCTGCATCCCTGAAACGCAGTCTTGGTTTCTGGCTGCTACTGCTGTACGGAGTTGGAAATATCCTCGGCGCAGGAATCTATGTGCTGGTGGGAAAAGTTGCGGCGCAGGCGGGTTATTTCGTGCCGCTCTCATTCATGCTGGCGGCGTTCGTTGCCGCCTTCAGCGCCTTTACCTATGCTGAGCTGTCAGCACGCTACCCATTTGCAGCAGGGGAAGCTGTCTATCTGCATCATGGGTTCGACATGACCTGGTTGTCGAGCGCCACGGGGATATTGATTGCAATGGCCGGCATCCTCTCCGCTGCTACCATTGCACGCGGTTTTGTCGGCTATCTGCAGCTCTTCGTCGAAGCACCGCAGTGGCTGGCGATCGTTGCTTTGCTGCTCATGCTGGGAACTGTAGCGATCTGGGGGATTGCCGAGTCTGTCAAAGTGGCTGCTCTCTTTACCCTGCTGGAGATTATCGGGCTGCTGCTGATTATCACCACGGGCAGCGCACAGTTGGAGAGGCTTCCGGGGATCATTGAAAACCTGCCTGCCTTGAACCAGTGGCATCTGTGGCCTGGAATCTTCCTCGGTGCATTTCTGGCCTTCTATGCATTTATCGGTTTCGAGGATATGGTCAATGTGGCGGAGGAGGTGCGCGAACCGGAAATCAATATGCCGCGGGCGATCCTGTGGGCATTGATCATTACAACCCTGCTGTATGCGATGGTGTCAGTTGTCGCAGTGGTCAATCTCTCCCCGCAGCAGCTGGCTGCCAGTGAGGCGCCGCTGGCCGACGTCTATGCGGCAGCAACGGGCAGGAGACCCGTAGTGATCTCGCTCATCAGCCTGTTTGCTATCGTCAATGGAGCATTGATCCAGATCATCATGGCATCCAGGATTTTCTATGGGATGAGCCGGCGCGGGTGGCTCCCCGCCATCCTCGGTCAGGTCAGTCAACGTACCCATACTCCGGTGACCGCCACACTGCTGGTGACATCACTGATTATGATACTGGCTTTGTGGTTTCCGCTGGTGAAACTTGCAGCATCGACAAGTTATCTGATTCTGAGTGTGTTCCTGCTGGTCAACCTTGCGCTGCTGAGGATCCGTGCAAACTATCCTCTGCCGCAAAATGTCAAAGGCTATCCAGTCTGGGTGCCGCTGATGGGTGCTGCCGGTTCACTCTTTTTACTGGTGGCTCAACTCATCTCCAGGGGACAGTAGAGTGATGCTGCTCATGCCAGTGGCGCGTCCGGCACGACGTAGAAGAGTACCGAGAAGAAATGCAGGATGCTGCCTGCAAGCACGAAGATATGCCAGATAGCGTGGTTGTATGAGAGGCGTTCCCACGCATAGAAAATGGCACCGAGGGTATAGCTCAACCCTCCGGCCAACAGCAACAGCAGCCCACCGGTCTCCACATTTGCCAGCATGGGCTTGATGGCGATCACCACCAGCCACCCCATACCCAGATACAGCGCCAGTGACCAGCGGCGCAGCTTGCTGCTGCCCCGGAGTTCTATGTAGATACCCAGGATGGCAATACCCCATACCAAGCCAAACAGGATCCACCCCCAGGAACCGCGCAGAGAGACCAGGGTAAAGGGTGTATAGGTGCCTGCGATGAGGAGGAAGATGGCTACATGATCCAGTCGTTGTAGAATTTTCTTGGCGCCGGTATGAGGGATGCCGTGATACAGGGTCGAGGCTGTGTAGAGCAGAATAAGCGTGGCGCCATAAATAGCGGTGCTGGTTACATGCCAGGCATCGCCGTAGAGAGCGGAGAAGGTTACCAGAATGGCCAGTGCAGCGATGCTCATGGGGATGCCAATGCCATGGGTAATAGCATGTGCTATCTCTTCGCCGACACTGTAGTTTTCCGAAAAGGCGCTGGTTTTCACGATGGTTCCTGATTTCAGCCTGTGCTCGCATCATAGCTGAGCTGATCAGTCTGTGCAAAAGAAGGGAGTATAGATGCCTTGCTGTAGAGCAGGAGGCTATTAGCTGCGTACAGATTAGTGGCAAGTAATGTAGGAGTAGGAAAGCAAATCCATCTTTCTAACAGCAGTGATGATCTTGCATGTGCTGAATAGTTGCAGCAGGGTTATGTGACTTTTGCTGGCAAGCTTTCGCTCCTCATCATTTCGATTGCTGGAATTTCATCGAAAGCAGCACGTAAATAGTACCTGTTCCACCATCCCAACGGGGCGACGAGACAAAGGCAAGAACCTCTTTGCGCTGCGGCAGCCATTGGTTGACCTTCTGTTTGAGGATCGGCTGCTGTTCAGCAGAACGCTGTCCCTTGCCGTGAATGATTCTGACACAGCGGTATCCTCTGTGCGCACACCAGGGAATAAATTGTGCCAACTCCCTGCGCGCCTCGGCAACCCGCAGACCGTGCAGGTCAAGCGTACACTCGGGTTGAATGACACCCCGCTGCAGATCCTGAAAGAGTCTGTGCTGGATGCCGTCACGACGAAACTCGAGAAAATCATGGGTTGTGATGTTGACGTCGACAAACTCATCTTTCTCGGTTTCAGGCGCTTTAGGCAGAGGTCGCGGAGCCGGACGTTGTTTCCATGGTCTAGTGGTTTCACTCTGCAGCGGCGTCACCCCGGACATCTCATCGAGGAAAGTTTTTTCCTCCTCATCTTGCTCTTTGTTACTCACAGGATGCCCTCAAGCTCGTTTTGCAGTATATTGCATCCCGAATATACCCTATTTTAGTAACATCTCAATAACACCGTGTAGGGAAACAGGGTCGGTATCAATAAATGCACGGATTTTATGAAAAGTCACCTATTTTGCTTTGGTTTTACTCTATTGCTGTATGAAAATCTTGATCAGTAATGATGATGGCTATCAGTCGCCGGGAATTGCTGCGTTGGCAAACGCACTGCAGCAATATGCCAAGGTGACGGTAATTGCTCCGGATCGTGACCGCAGCGGCGCTTCCAACTCTCTGACGCTGGAAAACCCGATTCGCGCCAGGCAGCATGAAAACGGCTTTATCAGCGTCAACGGCACGCCGACCGACTGTGTGCATGTCGCCATTACCGGATTGCTTGAAGAGGAACCTGACATGGTCGTCGCCGGCATCAATAACGGCGCCAATATGGGGGATGATGTGCTCTATTCCGGCACTGTTGCAGCAGCGACCGAGGGGCGTTTTCTGGGTCTTCCGGCAATGGCAATATCGATAGACTCCTTTACTCCACAACATTTTGAGAGTGCAGCCAGGGCTGCGCTGGAACTGGTGCGGCGTCTCTCTGATCCATCCCTGACAACAGAGATGATACTCAATGTAAATGTTCCTGATTTGCCCTGGAGTGAGATCAAGGGGTATCAGTCGACCCGCCTGGGGCATCGTCACAAGGCGGAGCCTGTCTATAGGGAGAGAGACCCGCGAGGTCATCCGATCTATTGGGTAGGACCTCCGGGAGCGGAACAGGATGCCGGACCGGGCACTGATTTTTATGCCGTGCGCTGCGGTTACATCTCTGTCACACCACTCAAGGTTGATCTGACAAACCACCAGCAGCTGCAGCAGACGGCAGCATGGTTGAAGGAGATCTGAGATGATGCATTCAGATTTTAGCGGTATCGGGATGACATCGCAGCGCACCAGGGATCGTATGATCAGTCGCCTCAAACAGCAGGGCATAAAGGACCAGCGTGTGTTGAGTGTGATGCGTGAAATTCCGCGTCACTGTTTTGTCGAAGAGGCGCTCGCTTCCCGCGCCTATGAGGATACTGCTCTGCCTATCGGTCATGGGCAGACGATTTCGCAGCCCTATATTGTTGCGCGCATGACAGAGGTGCTGCTGCAGAGCGAGCCGATGCAGCACGTCCTGGAGGTGGGAACGGGGTCTGGTTACCAGGCGGCGATACTATCCAGGCTGGTGCGGCGTCTGCAGAGTGTCGAACGCATCAGGGCATTGAGCGACCAGGCGCGTCATCGTTTTCGACAGCTCAAACTGCGCAACATCCGTCTCAGGTATAGTGACGGCGGCATGGGGATGCCTGAGTATGCGCCCTATGACGGTATTATTGTGACTGCTGCGCCTGAGGGGATACCGCATGCGCTGGTGGAGCAGCTGCGTCCCGGGGGGGTGATTATCATGCCGATTGGCGACAGTGAAGAGCAGATTTTAATTCGTGTCACACGTACAGAGGAAGGTTATGAAAAAGAGTTTCTTGAGCGCGTCTCATTTGTTCCGCTGCTTGGAGGAATAACCTAGTGCTTCATCAATGCAATAATTCGGGATTCAGCGCTCCTGTGGTGTTTCACAGCAAGGTGCAGCATGCAGGGAATGGCTGTCTCTGTCTCCCTTTCCAAAGTGCTGCAATGCAGCTGCGGGACACCACAGGAGCGCCCTCCGGGTGAGCATGTCAGCATCCGTGGACTGTGTTGCGTCTCTTGTCAAGGGGGACAGCCATTGCCGTCGGGTCGCGCCTTGCCATGAACGCTGATATGCTCACTGAAACTTAAATTATTGTATTAATGGAGCACAAGATGTCGATGTTTTCCTCTCTCTATGAGAAGGTTCTGACGTGGTCCCGTCATCCGCATGCGCCCTGGTACCTGGGTGGCTTGAGTTTTGCCGAATCCTCGTTTTTTCCGATTCCGCCGGATGTGATGCTGGCTCCGATGAGCCTCGCCTCCCCGAACCGGGCGCTGTGGTACGCATTTTTAACAACCCTTGCCTCTGTGATTGGAGGGATTGCCGGCTACCTGATCGGCATGACGCTGTTTGAAGTGATCGAACCCTGGCTGCAGCAGAGCGGCTATTTTGCAAAATACCTGACAGCCAGGGAGTGGTTTGACGAGTGGGGCTTCTGGGCGATCTTTCTTGCCGGGTTCTCACCGATTCCCTACAAGGTTTTTACCATCACGGCCGGCGCAATCGCCATGTCATTCGCACCCTTTGTGCTGGCATCCTTTATCGGGCGTGGAGCACGCTTTTTTCTGGTGGCAATGCTGATGGCCTGGGGCGGCGAGAAGATGGAGGCGAAACTGCGTCACTATATCGACTGGATTGGCTGGGGAGTGGTCGCTTTGATCGCTGCAGTCGTCATTGTCGTGAAATTGAACTGATATTAAAAATGATGAAGTTTCCTGCGGTAACTTCTCAAAAAGCCCAAACACTGTTTCAATTAGACCGTAGGGGGGATAAGCGACAGCGGATCCACCATGATTCCAGAACATTGGTGGATGCGGCAAAAAGACGCCTTATCCCCCCTACGAACTCGCAACTCTGCTTCCTGCACGGGGTAATTGAGATTTTACTTCCTGCGATGGCGTTGGGAATGTTGTTGATCCTGCTGATGCTATCAGCCTGCAGCAGCAACGGTGAATGGAGAGCGCCCTATGAGAGTCGTGTGACTTCTCCAGGTGCAAAGCCTTCCGCAATCAGCGGCAGCGCTTATGTTGTACAGCCTGGAGATACACTCGGTTCGATTGCTCTCCGTTCCGGGGTCAGTGCACGCAATATTTCCGACTGGAATGGACTCAAAACTCCAGACCATCTGAGGTCTGGAGAACGACTGCAGCTGAGAAAGCCGCATCGGAGTGTGAAAAAATCTCTGCCAAGCGTCAATAAAAGCTCCGAAAAAAAGCCTGCAGCAGAGCCCCGGGCAGTCACTTCCCGCCAGCCAGAGCACCGGCGCCAGCAGCAGGCCGGGACGGCCAAACAGACTGAACAGATCAAACAGTCGGTCATGGCAAAGATGGATGAGAGCAGCAAGAGGCACAATTTTCTGCCTGATTCAAAGCTGCACTGGAAGTGGCCTGTCAAGGGGAATGTTGTCAAGTCATATCGGCCATCGGATCCGGGCAGACGCGGAATTTTGATCAGCGGCGTGGAAGGAAAGGGGATCTCGGCGACAGAATCTGGAGAGGTTGTTTATAGTGATGATGGACTTACAGGCTATGGTCAGCTTATTATCATCAAGCATAATAAGAATTACCTGAGTGTTTACGCACACAATCGCAAGCGTCTGGTAAAAGAGGGGGAGTGGGTAACCCGTGGAGCACAGATAGCAACCATGGGCCGATTGTCCGGCAAAGCCCTCCTTCATTTTGAGATCCGCCACAATGGAGATGCGGAGAATCCTTTGGAATATTTGCCTTGAATCAGGTTAAGAATAATAATCTTGTGTCACAAACCATGTTAAATTACGATTTAGCGAATCAATATGCATTTGTATTTGTAGTGCATTAAGTGAAGATCAATAATAAAAAACCATAGCTATCTGAAATAGCCAACGAATGGGGGAACGATGGATTCATCTGAGGAGAGTGCTGCTTCTGATATGGAAGGAGAGAGCAGCGGCAAAGAAGTGAATGCGATTGCTGTCAAGAAGCCTCTAGCACCAAAAAAACCAACTGTCGGTCGTGTGACATCTGAATTTGACGCCACACGCATGTATCTCAATGAGATTGGTCTCTCGACACTCTTGACGGCTGAGCAGGAGGTCGATCTGACACGTCGCGCCCATAAGGGGGATGAAGCTGCAAGAGCGCGCATGATCGTGTGCAACCTGCGCCTTGTCGTGAAGATATCCAGGCGTTATCTCAATCGTGGGCTGGCGCTTCTTGATCTCATTGAAGAGGGCAACATCGGTCTGATCAGGGCCGTCGAAAAATTCAATCCGGAGCTTGGTTTCCGTTTTTCAACTTATGCAACCTGGTGGATCCGGCAGACCATCGAGCGTGCTCTTATGAATCAGACGCGCACCATCCGTCTGCCGGTGCACGTTGTCAAAGAGGTCAATCTGTGCCTGCGCAAGGCGCGTGAGTTGATGCAGCAGCTTGATCATGAACCGACAGCACAGGATATAGCAGATGTAACAGGCAAATCTGCTGCCGAGGTGCGCCACCTGCTGGTGCTAAGTGAGCATTCGACCAGTGTGGATGCGCCTGTTGGTAAAGATATTCAGCGTCCGTTGCTGGATACCATTGCCGATATTGCTAGTGAGGATCCGGCAGAATCTTTGTTGAAAGAGGATGTTAAAGATCTTGTTGACGAGTGGATCGGGCAGCTCACAGAGAAACAGCAGGTGGTTATCGAACGCCGCTTCGGACTGCATGGCTACCAGGTCTCAACCCTGGAGCAGGTTGCCCGGGAACTTGGAGTGACCAGGGAGCGGGTTCGCCAGATACAGCTTGAAGCGTTGCGTCGTCTCAGAAAAGTTCTCAGAGAGCTGGGGTTTGACCATGATGAGCTGTCATCCTGACGAGTAAATCTTTTCTAGGTTAGTCTCTTACTCTGTAAATCTTATACAAAATGGTAAAGAAAATCTGTCATTGCGAGCAAAGCGAAGCTTCTGCATCCTGCTCACGCCCCTCACCTACATCCCTGTAGGCGAAGCAATCTGGATTGCCGCGTCGTTCCACTCCTCGCAATAACGAATCTGTAGGGCGTCAATAACCAACGGGCATTGCGCCGCATGGAAAGGCGCCATGCGCTCCGCTTATTGCACCCT
>Ga0209013_10000771_pt1 | contig 29184 bp, 24 predicted proteins | sample Cruoilmetagenom2_FD_187291 | JGI IMG/M metagenome (GOLD analysis project Ga0209013, IMG submission 187291) | Oil polluted marine microbial communities from Coal Oil Point, Santa Barbara, California, USA - Sample 2 (SPAdes) (version 2) | ecosystem: Environmental > Aquatic > Marine > Oil seeps ...
ATGTCGGTTACGTCAACGGTGATGAGATCCATTGACACGCGCCCAACGACCGGGGCCAGCTTGCCAGCAAATGCGACATGGCCGCCCTGTTCAGTGTTCGCAGTGCTCAAGTGACGCAGATAACCGTCTGCATATCCAGCAGCGATAACAGCGACACGCATCATCCGCTCGGCGACGAAGCTGGCCGAGTAGCCGATCGTCTGGCCTGGTGCCAGAGTTCGTACCTGCAGTACACGAGCGTAAGCTTCGACGACTGGTTTTACTGGCGTTGGCTGGTCGGAAAGGGCTTGGCCGCCATACAGGGCATAGCCTGGACGAACGAGATCAAAATGGTAATCCGGTCCAAGCATCAGGCCATCTGATGCGGCGAGGCTCAACGGGACGCTGGGAAGGAGCGGTTGCAGTCTGTGGAAGACGGAAAGCTGCTGAGCGTTTTTGGGGTTGTTTGGTTCGTCGGCGCAGGCGAGATGGCTCATCACCAGTTTGACGTCAAGGCGATCAAGCAGATGCATATTGGCTGCAAGTGTCTGGATCTCGGGAGCGTTCAATCCGAGACGGTTGAGGCCGGTATCAACATGCAAGGCGCACCGCAACGGATGCTGGCGTGAGGGTGCTGCCGCGCCCCATTCGTAAACCTCCGGGAGGCTGGAAAGAACAGGGACGACACCGCTTTCGATCATTGCGGTGGTGGTTCCGGGGAATATGCCATCGAGTGCGAAAACGGTGGCGTCGGGCGCCAACGAACGAACCACCACGGCTTCATCCAATGTGGCGACAAAAAAGGTGTCGGCACCGGCAGCCGTGAGAGCTGGAACGACCTCTGCAACTCCAAGTCCGTAGGCATCGGCTTTAACAACAGCGGCACATTTTGCCGGCGCGACAAGGGACTGCAGTGCGCGCCAGTTGTCGGCGAGGCGTTGGAGGTCGACGATCACCACACCTGCTGATTGTGCTGGGATCTTTCCAGCCAGCTGGGCGATCAAGCTGTCATCGCCCAGTGTCTTTGCGTCGCTCATCAAACCGCCTTGCTGGCAAGCGGGTGATCCCGATCGAGATTGTCGAAGCGGGTAAACTCGCCGGTGAACTGCAGGCGTACGGATCCCGTGGGGCCGTGACGTTGCTTGCCGATAATTACTTCGCCAATCCCTCGTACGGCGTCGAGCTCAACTTGCCATTTCTGATGCGCCTCCACCTCCGCCACGGAGGGCTCCTGGCGTTGAACGTAGTACTCTTCGCGGAAGACGAACAGCACAACGTCGGCGTCTTGCTCGATGGAGCCGGATTCACGCAGATCGGAGAGTTGTGGGCGTTTGTCCTCGCGCTGCTCGACCTGGCGGGAAAGCTGGGAGAGCGCGACAAGTGGTACTTCCAGTTCCTTGGCGAGGGCCTTGAGACCAGTGGTGATTTCCGTGATCTCTTGAACGCGCCCGTTCGCAGCTTTCGATGCGGAGCCGGACAGGAGCTGGATATAGTCGACCACGAGCAGATCCAGGCCGCGTTGCCGCTTTAGTTTGCGGGCTCGGGCGGCGAGCTGCGCGATGGAAATGCCACCGGTCTGGTCGATGAAAAGATGGGCGCTATTCAAGGCGACCGAGGCCGACATGAGCCTTGCCATCTCTTCTTCGTCAATCTTACCGCGGCGGATCAGGTTGGAGGCAATTTCTGCCTGTTCCGAGAGGATACGCGAGGCCAATTGCTCTGCAGACATTTCCAGCGAGAAGAAGCCTACGACGGCAGGCTCTGGGGGACCGTCTGGGTTTTCCTGAAATCGCTGCAGTCGTTTCTGGGCGGCAACGTTGACGGCGATGTTGGTTGCGAGCGCGGTTTTACCCATCGAAGGGCGTCCGGCGAGAATGATCAAGTCTGAGGGCTGTAAACCACCCATCATGTCATCCAAATCAATCAAGCCTGAGGGCAGGCCTGAAAGGTCTGTCCCGCGCATGCGTGCGTTGTTGGCGACTTCGATAGCCTGGTTCATGGCTGACGGGAAATCTTGAAAGCCCTGGCCGTACTTATCCTGCTCAGCGATCCGATAGAGGAGTTGTTCGGCCTCTTCGATCTGCACGTGGGGGGGTTGGTCGACCGGGCTATCGTAGGCCGTATTGACCATATCCTCGCCGATGAGGATCAATTTGCGGCGCGTGGCAAGGTCGTGAATGGTGCGACCGTAATCACGGGCATTGATGACCGTGGTGGCGTTTTCAGCCAGGCGCCACAAGTATTCGGGGACCGTGAGGTCGGAATCGATCGGTTCGGCGTTTTCAAAAAAGGTCCTCAGGGTCGTCGGAGTCACCGATTTACCCGCATGCAGCAGTTGCTGAATGGTCTCAAAGACGGAGGCGTGAAGCGGATCGTAGAAGTGCTCGGGACGCAGGAAATCCGAGGTCCGGTCCATGGCGTCGTTGTTGACCAGGATGGCACCAATAAGCGCCTGTTCCGCCTCGATATTGTGAGGAACGTGGCGGAAACTCGTGGGCTCGTCGGCGTGCGCGGCCGAATGCAGCTTGTCGGTCGAGAGGAGAGCATGTTGTGTCATGCCCCCGTGGTAGACGGAGTCGGGCGGGGTGTCGTTTGAGAATCGGGGTGTTGGGCGAGGTCAAGCGGAGCTTATCCCTGCTATGCACACCCCAGGCCCGAGAAGGCCGGTCCGCTCGGTAAGTGCGGACCGGCGATCAGTTATTCGGTCTTGGGTTGTTCATCTTCGCCGTTTGCGGCCGCCTGAGAGTCTTCATCGGCGTCTTGATGCGGGGCTTCGTCGGCTGAGTCGGCACCGTATTCCCGATCTTCGGCGTCTGGATCGAAGGTCTCGAGATCGAGTTCCTCGTCCTTGATCACGGTAACATCCTCACCGCGTGCCTGGCGCTGGGCCTCATCTGCGGTGCGGGCGACGTTGATCGTGACGTCGACGGCGACTTCCGGGTGCAGTTGCAGGGCGACTTCGTGCAAGCCGAGTTCTTTGATCGGCTTGTTCAAAACGACCTGATGGCGGGCAATTGAGAAGCCACCCTCGGTGATGGCTTCGGAGATGTCGCGGGTGGACACAGAGCCATAGAGCTGTCCGGTGTCGCCGGCCTGCCGGATTGCGATGAAGGACTGTCCGGCCAGTTTCTGGGCGATCGAATCAGCTTCATTCTTGTGTTCCAGGTTGTCTGCAACGAGTTGGACGCGTTGCGTTTCGAAATAGGCAATGTTCTCCTTTGTCGCCCTCAGCGCTTTCTTTTGGGGAAGCAGATAATTGCGGGCGTAACCGTTCTTGACGTTGACGACATCGCCCATCTGGCCGAGGTGACCAATTCTTTCGAGTAGGATGATTTGCATGCGTACTGCTCCATTTTTTCGTCTTTTTGATCGTAGCGAGAATTAATGAGTGTTTGTTAATCGGGCGCCGGAGGACCAGAGCTTGTTGGTGGAGGACCGGAGCGTGGCGGCGGGCGCATGAAGTCTCGCCGCAGTGGTGAAAAGGGTTCGGTCAGGCCTATCAGTGCGACGACCATGGAAAAACCGGTGCTGAAGATGATCAACCCGAAATACACGGCCCACAGAAGGGCAAAGCGCCATGGATTGCTGCGCGTGACATAGTGGATCACGGCCAATCCCAGGACGATGTAGGCGAAGTAGAACGCCCCAGAAGCCGCGGAAGCTGCCATGCCGGGATAGTCGCTCAGGATCATGGAAAGCACGACACTTGCAACGAGCAGAAGAGGTGCCCCTGATGGAAAGGTCATCGCGGATATGGCGGGCCACGGCCGCTGCAGGTTCCCAGACGCACTTGCTACGTAGCTTGCCAGCCAGAACTGAATAGCGATGATGGCGGTTAAGAAAATACCGGAGCCAACCGGCAACAGGGCCATGAAGATGGCGGTCATGGCATCGATGTGCTCTTCGGGAACCTTCTCGCCGCCGGACTGCTGGGCGAGCATTTGTTCGATTAGCGTCCGGAACATCTGTTGCGCTTCGGCGTTGTTCTTACCAAGCAGCATAAGAAGGACGATCGACAGGATGGTGCCGATTGCGGCGCACCACAAGAGTAGGCGGCCGACGGGATACCACTCGACCACGGTCTTGCCGTCCGGTGTCTGCACTGGTCGGTTGAGCATCGCGAGATAGGTGAGTAGAACGGCGGGGCCAAACTGTGTGCCAGCAGCCAATAGTGCGACCAGCGGGCCGGCAAGGGCTGCGAATGCCAGCGCACCGGTTAACGCTGCGATGGCGGCGCTGGTCCAACCCAGCGACAAGCCGACCAGAAACACCGGCATGGGCGTTGCTAGGAAGAGCAAGAACTGCATCAGCGGCGTCCCGGTCATTGCTGACATCAGCATGACGAGGGAGGCGAGGCCAGCAGCGATGCCCGCAATGATGTTTCGGGTCATGTTCTTTCAGCTGTCCCGCGGGTTCGCGGTTAGAGCTGAGTCACCGGAGTACGGTCCTCAACCCAACCTGATGGGAAAAGCGTCGTCGGAGTTCATGCCCCGACGAACGCGTTGTCACTTGATGACGTAGGGCAAGAAGCCAAGGAACCGCGCGCGTTTGATGGCGCGGGCCAGTTCACGTTGTTTTTTCGCCGAGACCGCGGTGATGCGGCTTGGAACGATCTTGCCGCGTTCGGAGACATAGCGGCTCAGCAAGCGGACGTCCTTGTAGTCAATCTTCGGGGCGCTATCACCCGAAAATGGGCAGGTCTTTCGACGGCGGTGGAATGGGCGGCGTGCTTGTGTCGACATCTTTTACTCCCCCGCAGGCGGGTTATCGCGTGGTTCGCGGTCAGGGCGATCCGGACGCGGACCGCGCGGGCCACGGGGTCCGCCTCCTCGGCGGTCACGGTCGCCGCCGCGTGGACCACCTCGTCCGCCGCGGTCGTCGCGATCCTGCTTGCGCATCATCACGGACGGTTCGGATTCGTGGTTATCAACGCGGATTGTCATTAAGCGGATGATATCGGTCGATAGCCGCATGCGCCGCTCCATCTCGTTGACGGCGGCAGGAGGCGCGTCGATGTTGAGCATCGTGTAGTGCGCCTTGCGGGATTTCTTGATCTTGTAGGCGAGAGACTTCAATCCCCAATGCTCGGTGCGTGCAACCTTGCCACCGGCTTCTTCGAGGATATCGGAAAACTCTTTGGTCAGCTGTTCGACCTGGGCGCTGGACGCATCCTGGCGCGCAAGGAAAACATGCTCGTATAGTGGCATGTGTATTGGCCTTTCGTTTCATTCATCATGTTGGACCGGCGCATAGCCCCTTGCGGACCTGGACGCTGATCGACCCTGTGAAGGGTGGAATAAAGCGGTGAAAGGCCCACCAGGATTCCCACGAGAGTGGAGACACGGGACGACGAACCAAATGGTTCTGTCAAAATGCCCATAACTGCAGGCATGTTGACCTTCCGTTCAGCCTCCAACCGGACGCGAAGGCGGTGTTATAGCCCGAAATGGGCGGGAAGCAAGCGCCAAATGGATGTTTGCGCCGGTCGCACCACACCACTAGCGTAGTATTCCAAACAGCCGCCAGCGCTTGACTTGATGCGTGAAGCTGTGCTTTTGCCGCTGCCACTGAACTTGTCAAAACGAATCTACATTATTTTAGGGACAAAATGGGTACGGCATTCGTATTCCCCGGTCAGGGTAGTCAAGACGTCGGCATGGGCCGCGCGCTCGCAAAGGAATTTGCCAGCGCACAGGCGGTATTTGAAGAGATCGACGAGGCCCTTGGTCAAAAACTATCTGCGATCATGTGGGAGGGGCCGAAAGATACCCTGACCCTGACCGAGAACGCGCAACCTGCCCTGATGGCGGTTTCCATGGCGGTTATGCGAGTGCTTGAGGAGGAACACGGGTTCGTTCTCGCTGATCGCGTTAAATATGTCGCCGGACACTCGCTGGGTGAATATTCCGCTTTAGCGGCCGCGGGAGCGTTGTCGCTAGCGGATACCGCGCGGCTTCTGAAGTTACGCGGTCAAGCCATGCAGCAGGCCGTACCGGTTGGCAAAGGGGCGATGGCGGCACTGCTTGGCGTTAATGTCGAAGTTGCTGAAAAGATCGCGGCCGAGGCGGCTCAGGGGGATATTTGTCAAATTGCCAACGACAACGACCCGGCTCAGGTCGTTTTATCCGGGGATAAGTCGGCAATCGATCGCGTCGCAGAAGTAGGAAAGGCGCATGGCGTGCGCCGAGCTGTAGCTCTACCCGTATCGGCACCGTTCCATTGTGAGCTGATGCAACCTGCCGCCGACGCGATGGCGGATGCATTGTCCAAGGTGGAGATCAACGCACCCTGCGTGCCGGTGGTGGCTAACGTGTTGGCGGAAGCCATTCGCGATCCGGATGAGATTGCAAAAAGGCTTGTTGAACAGGTTACGGGCCGCGTGCGCTGGCGGGAAAGCGTACTTTACATGACCGAAAACGGCATCACCGATATCTACGAGATCGGTACCGGCAAGGTGCTCGCTGGCTTGGTCCGGCGAACGGCGAGACAGCTTAAATCGGCAAGCATTGATTTGCCTGAAGATATCGCTGCGCATGCATCGGTCGTTTGCGGGTGATGCCGAATGGGTCGGCTGAACGAGGAATGAAATGACGGATATGTTCGATCTCACGGGAAAACATGCCCTTGTGACGGGGGCGACGGGCGGTATTGGCGAGGCAATCGCGACGGCGTTTCACAAAGCTGGGGCGACGGTTGCAATTTCCGCGCGTCGTAAAGACAAGCTCGATGAATTGGCTGCATCACTTGGGGACCGAGTTCACGTTCTACCGTGCGATCTCTCAAAGCGGGACGAGGTCGCCAAGCTTGTGGATGGCGCCGTCGGGGCAATGGGACGGCTTGACGTCATCGTCAATAATGCCGGACTGACCCGCGATAATCTGTTCATGGTGATGAAGGACGAGGAGTGGGATGACGTTATAGCCGTCAATCTCACAGCGACCTTCATGCTGATGCGGGCTGCTGCACGGCACATGATGCGGAATCGTTCTGGATTTGGCCGAATTATCAATATTTCGTCGGTTTCCGGCGTCTTTGGGAATCCTGGTCAGGCGAATTATGCGGCTTCCAAATCCGGTATTATCGGGATGACGAAGTCTCTGGCCAGGGAGGTGTCGTCGAGGGGGATTACGGCCAACTGCATCGCGCCAGGATTTATCAAAACGGATATGACGGCTGCATTGAACGACAAACAAACCCAGGAAATCTCAAAGATGATCCCGGCCCAGCGCTTCGGAGAAGCTGAGGATATCGCTGCGGGAGCGCTTTATCTGGCGAGTGCGGCGGGTGGTTACGTCACCGGACAGACGCTTCACATCAACGGTGGGATGGCGATGGTCTAAACCGGAGAATTACCACCGCGGAAGAGACTTTTGTGGATGGGTAAGGCCGTGAGCCCCGGTTTCAAGGCGTTGGATGCGCCCTGGACCGGCAACTGGTCAAGCCTGTGGAAGTGTGTTAACGAGCCTTCGCTTTACCGGCGGGGAGCCCCTCAAAAAGGGACTTTCCAGAGCCAGACGACAGCGATGCCCGCAAGCCTGCATACTCACGGCAGCCCTAATAAGGTTGCGCTCTGCAAGTCGGCTGAAACGGGGGCTAAAGGAATTTGTCGGGCCCGGACGGTGTCGACAAGACGTTAAGCAAAGGAAGGATGACAATCAAATGAGCGAAGTCGCAGAGCGCGTGAAGAAAATCGTCGTTGAGCATCTTGGAGTGGAAGCCGATAAGGTGTCGGATTCAGCTAGCTTTATCGACGATCTGGGTGCGGACAGCCTCGATATTGTCGAGTTGGTTATGGCCTTTGAAGAAGAATTCGGCTGTGAGATTCCGGACGATGCCGCCGAGCATATTTTGACTGTCGGCGATGCTGTGAAGTTCCTTGAGAAGAACGCCAACGCGGCTTAGCGTGTGGCGCGTTTTTCGAGGGATCGAGGGGGCGGTCGGCTGGCCGCCGGGATGAGGGTTGGAATATCTTCGAGGCCTAATTTGAGGCTTCGGGGTACTAACCGATCCATTCGATAGCGGATTATCGCACGTATCGATGGGCTGCCGTTATCGCGTACAGGAAAGGATGCCATGCGGCGTGTCGTTATCACCGGGTTGGGCCTCGTAACCCCGCTCGGCTGCGGGGTGGAGGCCAGCTGGAGCCGTCTGTTGGCCGGGCAGAGTGGTGCGCGGCGTGTGGAAGAATTTGAAGTTGACGATATTGCTTCGCAAATCGCCTGTTTCGTTCCGCGCGGAGAGACTTCGAAGGGATTGTTCAATCCAAACGACTGGATGGAGCCCAAGGAGCAACGCAAAGTCGATACGTTTATCACCTACGCGTTGGCCGCCGCAGACCAGGCCATTGAGGATTCGGGCTACAAGCCCGATACGGCTAAGAAACAGGAACGTACCGGTGTCCTAATCGGTTCGGGGATTGGCGGGCTTAGCGGCATCGCGGATACGTCGATCCTACTCAAGGAAAAGGGCCCGCGACGGATCAGTCCGTTCTTTATTCCGGGGCGCCTGATCAACCTGGCTTCGGGTTATGTCTCGATCCGTCATCAGTTGAAGGGACCGAACCACGCTGTCGTCACAGCCTGTTCGACGGGTGCGCATGCCATTGGAGATGCAGCGCGGCTGATACAATTCGGTGATGCTGAGGTGATGGTTGCCGGTGGCTCCGAGAGCCCAATTTGCCGTATCGCCCTGGCGGGATTTGCTGCTTGCAGGGCCCTGTCAACGCACTTCAACGATGATCCACTCAGGGCATCACGGCCCTATGACAGAGACCGCGATGGGTTTGTCATCGGCGAGGGCGCTGGGGTTGTGGTTTTAGAGGATTACGAGCACGCTAAAGCGCGTGGCGCGCCGATTTATGCTGAGATCACCGGCTACGGATTATCGGGAGACGCCTACCATATCACGGCGCCTGCGGAAGACGGTGATGGCGCTTACCGTTGCATGAAAGCAGCCCTGAAGCGGGCCGGTGTCGAGGCTGGAGACATCGATTACATCAACGCTCATGGCACTTCGACCCCTATGGGTGATGAAATCGAGCTTGGGGCTGTCGAACGGCTTTTCGGGAATACAGCGGCAAAGCTTTGCATGTCGTCGACAAAATCGGCGATCGGGCATCTGTTGGGTGCGGCCGGCGCGGTCGAGGCGATTTTCTCAGCGTTGGCGATCCGCGACAACGTAGCGCCTCCGACTTTGAACCTCGATAATCCCTCAGTTGAGACGTCAATTGACCTGGTTCCCCATGCCTCGCGTGAAACAGAGATCAATACAGTCTTGTCCAATTCATTCGGATTTGGAGGCACGAACGCGTCGCTGGTTCTGCAGAGGGTGACGTAGTCTAGAGGGCCCGGCGAAGCTCGAGGCGCTGCATAGCGTGATATTGGGCGACTGGTCCGGTCGGGTTAGCTATCCTGGGGCTTGCCTTGTTCATGCCGGAATTTTCACGCTCCAATCGGTATGTAAGTGCTCCGGCCTCGGGGGTGGAATTGTTCGTAAGAGGCCGGGAAATTGTTGCGAGAGTGGGAGCTATTGGGCCAGCGACGTCGCGGAGAGCTCTCGTCCGACCCACTTTCATCGCGTTTGGTAGAACTTTAGAATTTCGCGACTTCAGGAAAATGATTCGTCCGGTGCAGCGTTTTGGTTGCCGCGATCAGCGAAGGAATTTGCGATGAGCGTGCGAAGATTCGAACCGGAACTGCCGGATCGTCATAGGTCTATTCGGCCTCGTAGTCCGGCGGAAATGCTGGAGCCTTCACGCGCGCCGGCACGGCCCAAGGGACGACGGCGGAGGCGCGAATCTGGTTCTTTTAGCCGGTGGGTGCGATTTGTAAGCAGCGTTCTCACGGGAGCAGTTCTGATTTTTGGCGTGCTCGGTCTTTGTGTGTTCGTTCTTCAGCACCAGTTTGTGTCTGCAGGCCCACTGGCCGAGGAACGGACCATCATTATTCCTCGTGGCGAGGGACGTCTTGAGATCGCTGCTCGTTTGGAGCGCGAGGGCGTAATCGCGAACCGTTGGTCGTTCATCGTCAATCATCTGGTCCACGCGCGATTGGTGGGCGAGCGCCTCGATATGAAGGCAGGTGAATTCCGGCTGAAGGCCGCCGCCAGCATGAAAGAAGTTCTCAATACACTGGTGGCCGGAAAATCGGTTCAATACAAAATTACTCTGCCTGAGGGGCTAACCAGCCAGCAAATCGTTGCCCGTTTGCAAGCGGACGAAAACCTAACCGGCGAGATTCTAACTGTTCCACCGGAAGGGACCTTGCTGCCCGCTACCTACCCTTATGCGCGAGGTAAATCGCGTCAGGCAGTACTCGACTCGATGGAGCAGTCACAGAAGGCTTTTCTCGAAGGACTGTGGAATAAGCGTCAGGAAGGCTTGCCGATCAATAGTCTCGAGGAGGCCATTATACTGGCTTCGATCGTCGAGAAGGAGACGGCCGTTGCCGAGGAGCGGGCGTTGACTGCGGCGGTATTCATGAACCGGCTACGCAAGGGCATGCGTCTGCAATCGGATCCTACCATTATCTACGGAATCGTTGGTGGGCAGGGTAGTCTTGGGCGGTCGATTCGTAGGTCGGAGATACAAGCTAAAACGCCCTACAACACATACAAAATCAACGGCTTGCCTCCGACGCCCATCTGCAATCCAGGACGCGAGGCAATCCTTGCAGTGCTAAATCCGGCGGCAACGAAGGCGCTTTACTTTGTTGCTGACGGAACGGGTGGGCACGCCTTCTCTGAAACGCTCAAAGAGCATAACGCTGCAGTGGCGCGTTGGCGAAAGATTGAGAAGCGACGAGCAAAAGAAGCTGCTGCTCGTGCTGCAATCGCCCAAACGGCGGGGCCTGTGGTTACAGTCACAGAAGAGATTTCCGCGCCAGTTTCAGATGTATCCTCGCAGGCATCGGCACCGTCTGCTAGCGCCGCCTTGGCGACTTCGGAAACAACCGATGGGGACACGCTCGGCGCGATGGTCACGGTCGGTGCGAGTTCGTCCAGCGGAATGCCCCTGCCGCAGCGCAAACCCCGTTAGCCTTCACGGATCGGTTTGGCGATTGTCGTTTCACTCGACTTGGCTTAGGTGATGGCCAATACGGATACACATGACCTTTTTGGTCATTTCGAGCGTTGCTACCGCTTTGGTCAGATCCAATTTTAAGGTACCACAGATGCGTGTTCACAGCATGACCGGCTTTGCGCGTACGGAGGGCGGCTCGGAGCGGGCGAGCTGGTACTGGGAGCTGCGCAGTGTCAACGGCAAGGGATTCGATCTTCGCCTTCGGCTGCCGCAAGGCCTTGAAGCATTGGAGCCGAAGCTAAGGCCGCTTGCCTCAAGAAAGATCTCACGGGGGACGTTACATGCCTCGCTGGTGATGGCGCGTCAGCAGGGCGACGTTGAAGTCAGGCTTAATGAAGCTGTTTTGCAGCAAGTGTTGAATGCCGCAAAGCGGGCTTGTGAGTTGACGGGTGGGGCGATGCCGGACACGGCAAGTCTTCTCGGTCATCGAGGGGTTCTTGATGTCGTTGATCTCGAGGCGGGCACGGCGATTGCCGACGAGGACGGAGATAGCATCGTTGCAAGCTTTGAAGGTGCGCTTGATGCCTTGATTTGGGCGCGGGCAGGAGAAGGCGCACGGTTGAAGGCCATCGTTGGTGCCCAGGTCGACGAAATCGAGCAAATGACCGACACGGTAGAGGCAGCACCGGCGCGTAGCGCCGAGGCAATCCGCAAGAGGCTGGTGGAACAAGTCGCCAGGTTGTTTGATGCCGAACCGCAGTTGGAGCCCGATAGGTTGCACCAGGAAGCTGTTCTCATCGCCACGCGGGTTGATGTTGAAGAAGAATTGAAGCGGCTTCGGGCGCACGTCGCCGCAGCGCGGGATCTTCTGAACGATGGCGGTGTGATAGGTCGGAAATTTGATTTTCTCGCGCAAGAGTTCCAGCGCGAGGCCAATACACTTTGCTCTAAATCCAACGATGCCGCGATAACCGAGAGAGGGCTTGCGATGAAGGTCAAGATCGATCAAATGCGCGAGCAGGTTCAAAATCTTGAGTAATGATATGGCGAAACCCTGTGTAACGAGTGAACGCCGCGGTTTGCTTTTGGCTTTGTCTTCGCCGTCCGGGGCAGGCAAGACGACGTTGGCTCGGCGTTTGCTGGAGGCGGAAAGTGAAGATCTGCTGTTGTCAGTTTCTGTGACGACGCGACCGATCCGTCCTGAAGAAACCGACGGCAAGGACTACTGGTTCGTAACCGAGGCTATCTTCCACCGGATGCGTGACGCCGACGAATTTCTGGAGTGGGCGCAGGTCTTTGGCAATTACTATGGGACGCCACGCAAGCACGTTGAGGATGCCGTCTCAGCGGGCCAGGACGTTCTATTCGACGTCGACTGGCAGGGTGGGCGGCAGTTGGCAGAAAACGTACCCGATGATGTGGTGCGGGTTTTTATTCTACCGCCCAGCGCGCAGGTTTTGGAGGCTCGCCTTAGAGCGAGAAATCAAGATAGCGCGGACGTGGTCGCGCTGCGCATGGCGCAGGCTTCCGGTGAGATCAGTCATTGGATTGAATACGACTATGTCATCGTCAATGAGAATATAGATTCAAGCTTTGAGCAACTGCGGATGGTGCTTGCTGCCGAGCGGCTAAAGCGAACGCGCAGGACGGCCCTCACGGTGCTTGTTGAACAGCTTCAGCGTGACTTGGGTGAGAGCTTTAGAACTTGAATAAGTAGCCGTGCTTCATCGGCAGCCAATGTGTGGCTGGTTCAGCTTCCGTCAAAGGCAGCGGCAAGTTCTGCGAACTTGCTTACGGTTAGGTCTTCAGCCCGCAAGGTCGGTTCGAGGTTGCATTTGCGAAGTAGCAACTCGGGCATCGGTGTCAGCGCCCTGAGGCTTTGGCGGAGCATCTTTCGGCGCTGGCCGAAGGCTGCGGCTGTTACGCGTGCCAATGTTTTGACCGATGCTGGCGGCTGTGGCTCGATACGCGGGGTGAACAGCACCACCGAAGAGCTGACCTTTGGGGGTGGCGTGAAAGCTTCCGGTTTGAGTTTGAGGGCGATCTCCGGCGTCGTTCGCCACTGGGCCAGTACGGCGAGGCGTCCATAGGCTTTCGTACCCGGTTGCGCGACGATGCGATCGGCCACTTCCTTTTGGAACATCAGGGCCATGCGTTTGTACCAGGGGGGCCATGGTTCGGTTTCCAGCCAGCCGACAAGCAGGCTTGTCGCAATTGCGTAAGGTAGGTTGGCAACGATGATGACGTTTCCTGCCGCTGCCCCCACATGCTCGGACCAGTTGGTTGCGAGCGCGTCGTCCATATAGACTTCGAGCCTTCCAGGATAGGCTGCAGCGATTTCACTAAGGGCTGCCCGGCAGCGTTCATCGCGCTCCACGGCGATCACGCGTTCGGCCCCTTCCATTATTAGCGCTCGCGTCAATCCGCCTGGGCCGGGGCCGATTTCGACGATAAGGCTGTCTTGTAATGGTCCGGCGCAGCGAGCGATTCTCCGGGTTAGATTTAGATCGAGGATGAAGTTCTGACTGAGGGCTTTACGGGCGCTGAGACCATGCTGCCGTATTACTTCGCGCAATGGCGGTAGGGGATCTTGTTGCTGGCCTGGTTTGCCCTCGTCACTACCGTTCGGTGGCTTCATCGGGGGTCCGCCGAGGCATGACGTGCTGCCATTTGGGCGGCGAGCTTGAGGCTCTGGATGAGGCTTTCTGGGGATGCATTTCCTGTGGCGGCAATATCAAAGGCGGTGCCGTGATCGGGAGACGTGCGCACGAAGGGCAGACCGAGTGTAACGTTGACTGCGCTGTCGAAGGCAAGGGTCTTGACAGGAATCAGAGCTTGATCGTGGTACATGGCAATGGCGGCGTCGTAGCCTTGGCGAGCACTGTCGTGGAACATGGTATCGGCAGGATGGGGCCCGGTCACGTTGTAGCCATGGTCACGCAATTTATGCAGCGCGGGGATGATGATCTCGATTTCTTCTCTGCCCAGTTTGCCAGATTCACCAGCGTGCGGGTTTAGCCCGGTGACGGCAATACGTGGCTCGTCGATTCCATAGCTTCTTTGCAACGCGGCCGCGGTGATACGGACGGTCTGGTAGATCAATGCCGCGGTCAAGGTTTTCGGCACGTCGGCAAGGGGAATATGGATGGTAACGGGAATAACCCGGAGCTGCGGGCAGGCAAGCATCATGACCGGCATGTGCGGCGCTTCCGGTTGATACAACTTAACTAGCCAAGCCAAGTATTCGGTGTGACCAGGATGTTTGAAGTCGGCTTGGTAGAGGATGGATTTGGCGATTGGGTTTGTGACGATCGCGACGGCTTTTCGCTCACGAACGAATTCAACAGCGCGTTCGATCGAAGACAGCACAGCGGCAGCGTTAGCGGAGTCAGGTTTGCCTGGGAGACAACGGGCGCGCAGGGCAACTGGTACGACTGGAAGCTGGTCTTTAAATTTTAATGCTCCGTCGTGCGGACTGTCGGTGAGATGCAGGGGAGCATCAATCCCGAGTGCCGCTGCGCGTGTGGCGAGCAGGTCGGGATCGGCGAGCACGGTAAAGGGGGGGAGGTTCCGTGACTGGCGTGCGGCCCACGCCATCAGTGTAATATCCGGACCTATGCCCGCCGGATCTCCCATCGTTAGGGTCAGTGGCATGGCGAGTTCGACGATCTTGTCGGTCGTTTCGATTGACACTCAGCGGTACTCGATGTGGGCGTCCCGGCGAAGATCGTTGAGGTGACGCTTGGCGAGGACTTGCAACTCTCGCTGACGCAGTTCTTGGGTGGCAGCATCGCGCTTTGTCTTGTTAGCTTCGACGGTCTTGCGGCCGCATAACACCCACAGCTCAACACCGCCACTCCCAACACTAGGCGGCAGCATTTCGCCATCGCTAGCGTTGATCAGCATGGTTCGGGTGGGCTCAGGAATTCTGCTGGCTTCGGTTGGGCCGAGGTTGGAGAAACGCGCGGCGCCTGCTTGTCTAGCCAGGCTGCCCGTCATCGTACAGCCGGTAAACTTAGCACGTAGTGTGCTGGCCTCCTGGAGCCGGCGAGCCAACTGGGTCTGGCCGAGGTTCTGGGCAAATAACAGGGTGATGCGCTGGACGTTGAGTTCAGTCTTATCGTCTCCGTCGGTCTGTGCGACCTCGCGATCGAGGTCGCGGCTGGTGATTGCAATCTGGTGACCGAACTGACGTCGAATGACGTTGCGCCAGGAGATCATTGCGTTGAAGCGGGATCTCATGGTGCTAACGCTGGCACCCATCGAGCGCATGTGTTTGTTGAACTTCTTCATATCCATCTTGTTGCGCTGAGCAATGCCGTTGATAATCTTGTCGACTTCTTCTTTGCTGGCAACGACATTGAGGCGTTTGGCCTCGTGAATTTTCAGTCGCTCCTCGATAAGCTCGTCGAGTGCTTTTTTGCGTAACCCCGGCATAACGCTTTTACGGGCACTGGCGACGGCTCTTTTCTGCAAAGACTTGGCGTAGGCTTTCTTCCGCTGCTCGAAAATCTTGAGGACCTCTTCCTTCGATTTTCCGCGGTTCTCTTGGATGATTTCCCCAAGAATCGCACGCAGACGGTCCGTCGTACTTTTGGATTGAATAAGGCTCTTGAATTTTGTTTGGGCCTTCTTTTGGATGTCAGCGGCGCCGAGGCCCAGGTAGCGCTGCCGCTGCTCGATTTCATAGTTGGTAATCGGCTGATCGTTCACTAGGACGGCGATGCCTTGTGAACGGACACGGTGAAGGATGCTGGCGCTGGGCGCCGCCATCGTTGTCAGGTTGCCGACCAGGTGCCCGGACGGACCGCCCGCTAAGCTCGCACTAGAATACGTCGCGATCCCTGCGAGGATGATGGCGCACGCGCCATTGACGTAACGGTGCAAAGTCATGGCGGTGGTCCGGGCATGAGGCATGTTGGGGTGTGATCCTTGCATTCATCGAACAGTCTTATCGTTCGGCTAGCGATCAAAAAAATGAGCCACGATAGGCACTACCGTTGTTTGCAACGATTCTCTGCAAATTACAGGCTTCCACCACGACTTATCCGCGTCAAGAATGGCGATGCGGTGACGGATGCTATCCAGCAAGGTGTGGATTAGCGTCCATCATGGGTCCGGCGACATCATCGCTGCTGGGTCGAACACCGTTAAGGCATGAGCATTCCACTTATGGAGCTTCAATTTTTAGTTCAAGTCCGCTGTATTAGTCTCGGCGGAGAAGATATCGGTCTTGTAGCCGACAAGACCAAGGTGCTTGAACTCGAAAGTGAGATAGACGGAACGATCTGGTTCGAGGTCTTGGCTTTCATACAGTTGTTCACTGTATGTCGCGGTGAGGACGAAACACTCGTCGGCGTAGCGCAGCCGCACAGCGTCTGAAAGAAGGAAGTCATCGTCGATGTCGTAGCGGATCAGACCCGTGAGGCTCCAACGTTGGGTCAGCTGAAGTGCAAGCGAGCCGGATATCTCCTGCTCTGATTTGTCGATGCCCAGCTCCGGATTATCCGAAGTATAGCTATAAGTGGCGGCAGCAGTCGCTGGACCAACAGACGTAGATACGAATAGATCCTCACGCCGCAGGGCCATTGAATCTTCGTCGAAGCGGGTTTGCGAAAGCACGCGGAATGCGTCTATGGGAGCAATATAGGCACCCAAAATATAGTCGGATCGAGTGGTCTCCAATCCGCTTGAGGGATTGTAGACGTATTGTTCGACAATGCTTCCGTTTTTGTTGACGTATGCAACTTGCCCAGGGTCGGCAAACGGGTTGTCGCCCGAGAGTTGGAAGCTCTGTCCGCCCAGCAATCGAGCATAACCTCCAGTATTCAGCTGGAAGGTGTATTGGATGCCGGCATTGGCCCGCGTGCCTGTCTCGATTCGGTCATAGCCGGAAAACTTGTCGATTTCGAATAGGTTTGTATCATCGAAAACCAAACTCTTCGCGTCTTCGTTAGGCCTGTCACGCCTCGGGTTGGACTGGGTCCTGGCGATGATTTGGCCAATAGGCTCAATGGTATGTGAGGCACGCCAGGTTCGCGCCACCCAAGGGTATGCGATCGTCGCGCCGGCTGATGCAACTCCGTGGGCAGCGGTGTCATCCTGCAACAGATCCGGCTGTAGTGCTGTGGGATCCGGAGCGTAGGGGTCACGGTAGTTGTGGAACTGAGTGATGTCGCCGCGCATGTTGGCGAATGGTGTGTAGGTGATGCCTATGTTGTCGATCAATCGGCGGCGCCACGTGAACTCGGTGACAACGCGGGTGCTGTCTTGGTTGAAGTTTGTTTGGCTGCCCGGGTTCACGATTATGTCGTCACGCGAGAGGCTGTAAAGGTTGGAATCCCAACGTAACTCGCCTCCGAGGACGGGCTGATCAAAAACGTAGTTATAGTCGATCAAAGGATGAACACGGCTCTCAGAGTTTGGAGCGTCATCCAGAAGTAGGCCGCCGAAATGATAAAGCGTGGCGCCAAAATAGTTGCGATCGGATTTGCCTTTAAAGAAGACCTGGTTGACGCGATCGGTGACCAAACGTCCATCGAAGCCGTAGAAGCGCCGAAAGGTATCATCACTTTCAAGGGTCACGTCCCAGCCGAAGTTCCACCAGCTCGACAAGGAAAACAAACCCTTGGTCTCAACGGTGCCGCGCCAGCCTTCGAGATTTTCGCGCTCGTCTTCAGTGAGCGAGTTTGGAAGACCGCCCGAGCGCTGATCAATGCCGGCCATGTTGATTTGGTACTCGCCGTTGGCCAGTCGGTGGCGCCATTGGCCCTGGTACATTGTCCCCTGTTGGGTCATGAAGCGTGGCGCGAAGGTGAAGTCGAAATTCGGGGACAGCGCGAAATAGTAGGGAATGGTCGTGCTGTAGCCAAGGTCGCTCGATGTGCCGAATGATGGTGCGAGAAATCCAGAACGACGTTTCGCAGAAGGGTCGGGGTGCTGGAAGTAGGGCAGATACACGATCGGCTGCCCAAATATCTCGAACTGAGCATCGTTGTAGGTGATTGTTGCCGCCTGTTTGTCATGAATGATGCGGCGTGAGGAAATACACCAGAGAGGTGGCATATTGCCATCCGACTTACAGGGTGTGAATTTGGCGTCGGAAAACTCCGTGACGTTGCCATCGCGGCGCGTGGCCTGACGGGCGGCGATACGGGTATCGTCCTTTGCGACAACGCTCAATGACTGAACGAAGCCGTCGCGGAAATCATCCGTTAGAGTGTAGTTGTCGGCGCGGACAATGCTGCCATTGGGTTCGCGTAGGATGACGTTGCCGAGAGCAGTGAGAGTGTTGGCCGATTGGTCGTAGACTACCTCATCGGCAGTTAGCACGTAATCGTTGTAATAGATTTCGACGTTGCCGCGAGCGATGACGCTATTCCCGGAATTGTCGTAGATCAGCTGATCGCCCTGAAGATAGAGCGGTTTCGAGCGGTCAATATTGGTCGAAGGAAGCAGATCCCCGCTAGGCTTCTTGAAGGTCGCTTTTGAAGATTTCTTGTTGGCAATGCTGGGATCTTGGGCGAACACAGGCGACGCAACGATCAGCACGCAAAGCATGGCCGCGATGCCGGCAAGGGGGCTGGCACGCCCGCCTCGCCACCGGTCTGAAACCGGAGTCGGAGTACTCCCCCGTGCGAAGCTAGGCATTTCAGCGCGCCCCAAGCCGCAGCCGCTCTGCGGATCTCGCGCCAAATGCGTCACTTAACCATCCTCCTGGTGCAACAACACCGTAAGCGAGATCAGGATCACTAGTACGATCGGCAGCCAGACAGCTGCCCAAGGCGGCACCAATCCTGCTACCCCGATCTGCCGAGATACTTCTGAGAATAAGAAGAACCCAAGGCCCCCGATCATTCCAGTGATCACCATAGTCTGAATGCCGCCCGATCGGAATGACCGCAACGACACAGTTGCTGCCAAAAGGACCATGGCCACACAAAGAAGGGGCCGCGACAGGAGGAGTTCGTACTGAATATGTAGCCGGGCAGCAGAAAGATCCGCTTTTTCAGCAACTTCGATCAAACCCGGCAGGTCCCAGAAGGACACGGAGATAACCGTTCCCAGCGCGTCCTGGACCCTCTCGGGAGTCAAGTGCGTTGAGAGTAAATAGGTATCATATTTGACGGGCTTTCTGGCCGGCGCAGCGACCCAAGCTTTATCGAATTGCCAATAACCTTCTTTTAGCTCAGCCGACTGGGCATCAATGTGCTCCACGAATTGCCCGCTCTTATCGTAGACCAGTGCGTTGACAACGGTGAGCTTAAGGCCTTGCTTGGAGGCACGACGGGCGGTCAGGACTGACTGGCCGTCGACACCATTCTGACGCAGCCAGGATTCGCCGGATTTCGCGCGTAGTAGGTTGGCCTCGCGACCGAATGCTTTGGCAAAGAGTTGTTCGGATTCCTCGCGCGCGGCAGCTGCGAGTGGGTTGTAAAGGGTTGTGGTGAGCGTGCCCAAAATAAAGGCCAGCTCAAGAGCCGGGCGTAAGAATTGCCAAACCGACATGCCGCCGGCACGCATCACGGCGAGCTCGCTTTTTTGGCTCAGGAACAAAAGTGTTGAGATCGATCCAACTTGAACCGCGAAAGCAAGTAGGAACTCGGTGTAGGCGGGTAGACGCAGCAGCGTCATCCAAACTAGGAGCCAGGCGGGGACCACATTTTCTTCGTCATATTTTCCAGCTTGCCGCAGCAACTCAACGAAGTCGATCATAAAGATCAAGACGGAACAAAGGCCGAATGTGCCGAGGATCGACGTGAGAAACCTGCGTCCCAGGTACCAGTTGATTGTCGATCCGAGCATCACAGCCGTTCCGCCCCGCTCAGGTTGTGTGCAGGTATGCCAGTTCCCGGTTTTGGCCGCGTTTTGCCGAAGGCACGTGTCAGTCTATCGATGATTGGCCCAAACGCATCGGACAGGCGATCGCTCAGTAGCCTGGTTCTGCGCGGCTTTGCGTTTATAACGATCTGGAACATTGCGGCGGCGCTGGCGACTGCGGGGATGGCGTACAAAAGCGGGATGAACACTGGATTCATTACGACCAGATTGTTGGCTGCAAGGCCGGTCATTCTACAGCCGACCGCAACAATAAAGCCGATCACCATACGTTCTGTGCGTGCTTGACGTGTTGATTGTGCCTGACCGGCAGCAGCAAGCGCGATGAGGATGAATGTTATGGGATAGAGCGGATTTGAGAAGCGCTCATGCAACTCGGCGCGGAACATGCCGGGTTTGTGCTTGTAGAGGCGGTCGTTAGGAGCGGGATTGATTAGCTCGGAGAAGTAGCGTTCGCGAGGCTTAAGGTCGAATGTGCGACCGTCGGAGCGGTCGAGGCGATCGAGGTCTATTATGTACTTGTCGAACGCGATGATTTGTGAGGGCTCATCCTTTTTTGAGTGGCGCAGAATGTGGCCATTGGTCATGACGAGATAAGCGGTTGGCGCCTGCTTCAGGATCTTACCATGCTCGGCAAGGTAGGTTTGTTTATCCTGACGTTTGCGATTGTCATTGACGACCAACCCGAGAAGATCGCCGTTGAACGACCGCTCTCGAATGTGGAAGGTCAAACCTTTTTCGGGCGTCGAAAAGCGGCCGGGCTGCATGACCTGCGTCAGAAGGTCAGTGCGCATTTGAACGATGTATTCGCGCAAAAGGCGAAGGCTCCAGGGCATCCCCACATGATTTACGAAGCTCACCGCCAGCGTGACGAGTAGTGCCAGCGCAATCAATGGTCGTGCAACGTTCCACACGGTGGCGCCCGCCGCCGTCATAACGATGAGTTCGCTGTCGCCGTTGAGACGGTTTAGGATATGCAACGCGGATATGAGTAGTGCGAATGGGGCGATGATCGCAAGCAAGTTGGGAAGGGCCAGCGTCGTCATCTTGATCAGCATCAAGGCGTCTTGACCCTGGGATGTGACGACGTTGAGCTGTTTCAGGGCCAACGCGATCCAGACGATGCCGCCAAGCGACGCCAGAATCAGTAGCAATGCCGTGGCCGTTTGCCGGAAGACATATCGGAATATGATTGTCATGAAGTCGCGGTGGCTCCCGTCACCGGTGTGCTCTGGCCTATGTAGCCGGAACTCGGCCCTACGATTGTTGCGGGGTCTGTAAAACGACAAAACCCGTTAACGTGAGCATGGATATCGCTCCTCACACAGCAGAATGGCGGAATTTCGGCTTACTTCGCCAACGTGAGAGAGGTTGGGCTAAGTGTGTGATTAGTGCTACAGAATTGCGGCCCATGGGACGAAGAGCTGTGGAAGAAATATCGCTTGGAGGTTGCTGACTGAGGGTTGCCTGCTGGGTTGATCTTGGGAACGCGCCGGCACATCCTTAATTGTCGCTCAGACGGTCGATGTGATGGTCACGAACACCTGCCAGCGATTTGCAGCCAAAGCTCGTTTTTGGGCACTGCATTACTGTTGGTCCAACATAACGGTTGCCCACCTATGAGCGGGTGGCTGATCGAAAATTCCAAACAAGGAGAACCTGATGCCTGCAACGCCGGCCGATCGCTTGGAGGTTACGTTTGCTTCACTCAAAGAGAAGCGTGAAGAGGTTGTTGGTCTTCTCGTCGGCGAAGGGCCGCAGTTGCCACCGCTAGCGCGGCAGTTGGACAATGACGGGGATGGGGTCTTGAACAAAGCCGCCAAAGAAGCCGGCTTCAAAGGCAAGTCCAAAAACGTCGTGGAGATCTTGGTTCCGACAGGTCTCAAGGAGAAACGGGTGTTGTTGTTTGGCGGTGGTGCAGCAGGCAAGGCTGACGAAAACGATTGGATCATGCTGGGGGGCTCAAGCATCGCCAAACTGCAGTCGGCCAACTGCAAGGCGGCCAGTCTGGTCGTTGAAGTTGACGGAGAGGCGGAATTGCCGGACCACGAGATCGCCGCGGCGATGGCGGTCGGGGCATTACTTCGGAGTTACAAGTTCGAAAAATACATCACGAAAAAGGACGCCGACGAGGATAGTGCCAAGGCAAACAAGCTCGGCAAGCTTGTCGTGCACTGCGCTGAGCCAAAAAAGGCGGAGAAGGCTTTTGTGCGCCAAAAAGCGATCGGCAACGGTGTGATGCTTGCGCGCGACCTTGTCAACGAGCCCGCGAATGTGTTGGGCCCAGTTGAGTTCGCCGAACGCGCCGAGGCGCTGGAGGATGTTGGCGTCGAGGTTGAAGTTCTTGACGTCAAAGAACTTAAGAAACGCAAGATGGGTGCACTGCTTGCGGTTGCGCAAGGCAGCAGCCGACCAGCACGCGTTGTGGTAATGCGCTGGAATGGCGCCAAGAAGAGCGAGGCGCCGGTCGCATTCATAGGTAAAGGCGTCGTGTTCGACACCGGAGGTATTTCCATCAAGCCTTCGGCGGGCATGGAGGACATGAAGGGGGATATGGGCGGCGCGGCGTGTGTCGTTGGTTTGATGCATACGCTGGCTGCGCGCAAGGCAAAGGTCAATGCGGTCGGTGTAATTGGTTGTGTCGAGAACATGCCGTCGGGGGATGCCACGCGGCCCGGCGACATTGTGACATCTATGTCGGGGCAGACCATTGAGGTGCTCAACACAGACGCCGAGGGGCGTCTGGTGTTGGCGGACATCATGTATTACGCGCAAGATCGTTTCAAACCGCAGATGATGGTGGACCTGGCGACGCTAACGGGTGCCATCATGGTTGCCTTGGGGAAGAACTACGCGGGCCTCTTCTGCAACAACGACGAGCTGGCGGAGGGACTGTTAGAGGCCTCGAAGGCAACGGGCGAGAAGACTTGGCGCATGCCACTCGACAAGGCCTTCCACAAGATGATCGACTCCAAGAATGCGGATGTGAAGAACCTTGGAGGGCGCTGGGGCGGAGCGTGTACCGCGGCTGCTTTCCTGGAACGCTTCGTCACGGACAAAGATACGCCCTGGGCGCATATTGATCTGGCCGGGACAGCGATGGACGCGCCGAAGAACGAAATCAGTCAGAGTTGGGCCTCGGGTTGGGGTGTGCGTTTGCTGGACCGGTTGGTGGCGGACAGGTACGAGGATTGAGCCTAATCGGGTGGCCCTAGAGGCCGCCCAGCCCTACATGTTAACGTCTTGTTGTTTCGCGTTGATGCGCTTAATATTTTCCATAATATGTGTTATGCGAATCGCTGTTGGGGTATCAGCACGGTCATGAAGTTCGTTGCGGCGCAATATTTTAAGCCCCCTCGCCGGGTTTAAAACGCTTTTTGGTAGGACCTGAACGTCCTAACCAGCTAAGGCCGATATTGGTTTCCGGGTGTTTGAACGCGCACTCATGGACGCATCTGCTCCGCCCAGCGCACAGCTTCGGCGATAACGAGAGCGTAGAGAGCCACAATAAAACCGGTCAGTACATTGACCGATACGATGAGGCCCAGCACCTGGGCCCATTCGATTGGCATCAGCGTCGACAACAGCGTGGCGATGACGGTGTCGATGTATTGCTTCAGATTGAACAGAAGGTCACTGACCTGTTCGATGGTGGGCTTGCTAGGCATGTCGAAAACTATCTGGCTCCCGACATCGACAAGCGTTGCGATCTTGACGTATCCGAATGCGGCGGCCAATGCGACAGCGCAGGAGAAGACCAAACCCAACGGCACAGCCAGGCGGAAGAAGCCCCAGCGGGCCGGTTTAGCACCGAATGAAATGGACAAACGCCTGAGCAGACTGGCGCCGGCATAGACGGCGACAGCAAAGCAAACAGCGACCGCCAAACGACGTCCATCGTCGTCGCCGGCAAATGTCAGCAGGGCGACCAGACCGGCGATCAGACCTTTGAGCAGAGAGTCACCGGATGCCAGTGCACGCAGGCCAATGAGGTGACGGGGCTGTTCTCGATCGAAGTAGAAGGGGTACTCGTGTTTGAGGCGCGCATAATCGAGGTGCAAGCCGAGCAGGAAGGCGATTAATGCCGTGGCGGCGGCAAATGCATAAGGATACTGCCAGCCGACACAAGCGATGCCGGTGATGGCCGCCAGCTCGGCGGCCATAATGAGAGCGTTGACGACAACGCGCAGGACGATCATACCGGCTCCCGTACAGTCAGCGTCAGGCGGCCATCGGCGTCCCACGCTACTCCCTCAATTGGTTCCCTCTACGCTAGCGGAAATGCCGTCCCGTGACCAAGCCCGGCCAGAGCAGAAAAACAATTGCCGACCTTGTGCGTGTCATGGCGGCCCTACGGACGCCAGGTACCGGCTGCCCCTGGGACCTCGAACAGTCGTTCAAAACGATTGTCCCCTATACCTTGGAAGAGGCCTACGAAGTTGCAGATGCGATCGAACGGGGCGATCTGGTCGACCTAAAGGAGGAGCTCGGCGATCTGCTGCTGCAGGTGGTGTATCACGCGCGAATGGCGGAGGAGGCTGGCGAGTTCGATTTCGACGATGTAGCCGACGGTATTACGCGGAAGATGATCCGGCGGCACCCTCATGTGTTTGGAACCTCAGAAGAACGCGCGCTGGGCCCGCAAAAGGGCTCTTGGGACCGCATCAAAAAAGTTGAAAAGGCGGAAAAGGCTTCTTTACAGGACGCTTTGCCTGAACAAAGTAGCGGCGTACTCAGTGATATACCCATTGGGCTGCCGGCGTTGTCACGTGCGGTAAAGCTACAGGACAAGGCGGCAAAGGTGGGCTTCGATTGGCCGTCGCTCGGTCCGGTCTTCGATAAGATGCGCGAAGAACTCTCAGAACTTGAAGACGTTGCGCTGGGAGCTGATCCACGTGCGTTACAAAAAGACGCCTCAGTGAGGCCGGTCGAGCCTCAAAGCGCGGAGAGGATCTCGGAGGAGTTCGGCGATCTGCTTTTCGTCATGGCAAATGTTGCGCGTCACTTGAAACTCGATCCAGAGGCAGCGCTACGGGGAGCGAATGAGAAATTCCGATGGCGCTTCGCCCACATCGAGTTGCGTCTAGCAGACGATGGCCGTTCGCCATCTGATAGCGATTTGTCGGAGATGGATGCCTTGTGGGACGAAGCAAAGGAGCGCGAGCGGAAGCTCTGACGCTCTCGCACCGACGGCTACTCGATGCGTAGTTGTCGGGTTTGCAGCTGGGCCAAGAGACGGCCGCGCTTTTCAGCAGCGATGCGGACATTGATACGAGTTTCGCCGGCCTCGTCGACGGAGCGCTCAAGAACTTCCGCGTTCTCGTGCAACCAAGCCAGCAGCTGCCCTTCATGCGCGGGCAATAGGAGCGTCAGATAGGTGTCGTCGACGCCGAGGCGCTCGTCGATGGTCTTCAGCAGATTATCGATCCCCTCGCCCGTCAGTGCCGATACGCAGACAGGGGTTTGTTCATCGAAGTGAGCCGCCGATAACGCTTGCTCACGCGTTTCCGGGGTGAGCCGATCGATCTTGTTCCAAACTTCCAGGATGCCACGGTCGTCTGGCGCCAGTTCAATGTCGAGCCCTTCCAGCACCTGTTCGACATCGCGGCGCTGGGCAACGGTTTCGGAGTGGGAGATGTCACGGACATGCAAAATGAGGTCGGCCTCCACCACTTCTTCCAAGGTGGCGCGGAAGGCGGCCACCAACATTGTCGGCAGATGTGAGATGAAGCCCACCGTGTCGGAGAGGATGATGCGCCGGCCGGTGGGAAGTTTAACTTCACGCATGGTTGGATCGAGCGTGGCGAAGACTTGGTCCTGGGCCAGAACCTCGGCACCGGTGACACGGTTAAACAGTGTCGACTTGCCGGCGTTCGTATAGCCGACAATGGCGACTAACGGGTAGGGCACCTTGCGGCGTCCGGCGCGGTGAAGCTCACGGGTTTTGACAACTTGCGTGAGCTCTTTACGGATCCCGTCGATGCGGCTCTGGATCATGCGCCGGTCAAGCTCGATTTGTGCCTCCCCCGGACCGCCGATGAAGCTGGCACCGCCACCACCGCCACCACGTTGGCGTTCCAAGTGGGTCCAGGCACGCACAAGCCGGCCTTTTTGATAGGACAGGTGGGCAAGTTCGACCTGTAGGCGGCCTTCCCGCGTGCGTGCTCTCTCGCCGAAAATTTCGAGAATGAGGCCGGTTCTATCGAGCACCTTGCAGTTCCAGGCCGTCTCGAGGTTGCGCTGCTGGACGGGGCTTACTGCGTGATCGACGATGGCAAGCTCGATCTCCTGGCTGGCGATGGATTCGCCAAGCTCCTCGACCTTGCCTGTGCCGAACAGCGTACCGGGCTTCGGCTTGGTAACGGTGACCGTGCGGGCGTCGACGACATTGAGATCGATGGCATGGGCGAGGCCGACAGCCTCCGCGAGTCTTTCTTCGGGGGAGTGGGCCGACAGCCCTTCGTTGTTAGCAGCTGCATCTGCCGCTCTTGATAGGATCGGCACAAGCACCAACGCCCGCGAAGCGACACCCGAGCGTCTCTTCTCCAACGAAACGGTGGGTGCTGCGCGGTCGCCGGTATCGTCGTCACTGTTACGTTTGTCGATGCTTCTTCCTATGTGCTCGGTTCTTCTTCTGAGGTTTCGCCGTCCATTAAATTGACTGGCTGGCCTGGCATGATCGTCGAGATTGCGTGCTTGTAGACGAGTTGGGAATGCCCGTCCCGCCGGAGCAGGACGCAGAAATTGTCAAACCATGTGACGATACCCTGCAGCTTGACGCCATTGATTAGGAAGATTGTCAGCGGCGTTTTCTGCTTGCGCACGTGGTTGAGAAAAGTGTCTTGCAGGCTCTGCGTTTTTTCAGACGGCATACTTTGTTGTCCGCTTCTTAATTCTATCTTCTGGTGATTTCGTCTGGCGTTTTTTCGATCATGCGAAGGGCAGTCTAGACTAGGTGTTTTACAATTTCAGCACCGATATCGATTGAACAAGTCTTTCACACGCCTTCTGCGGCGAAATACGTCACTAAACAGATCTCCGTCAGTATTTAGCAGGCCGCGCGTTCGCGGGTATTCGTTCGGCGTGGTGATGAAATGCCTGGCGAAGCTTTAGTGTGATGGGACCTGGTGTGCCTGAGCCGATCGACTGCTCATCGATGCGTACGACGGGCATTATCGTAGCACTTGCCGAGGTGTTAAAGGCTTCTTTGGCGGTATAAGCCTGTTCAGCGTTAAAGGCCCTTTCCACGACGAGAATGCCGGTTTTTCCCGCCACATCGATGAGTGTTTGACGAGTGATTCCGGGAAGCAGGGCGTGAGACAGCGAACGGGTTTGAAGCTCGTTGTCCTGATTGAGGATCCAGGCGTTACTTGAAGCTCCTTCGGTGATCCAGCCGTCTGTGTCGACGAGCCAAGCTTCGCTGGCGCCGGCTTGATGTGCGCTGCTCTTGGCCAAGACGGCAGGCAGCAGCATGACTGTCTTGATGTCGCATCGGCCCCACCGGATATCCGGCATGGTCACAACGGAGATGCCTTTTGCTGCAATGCTGTCGCGGGCGGATCTGGAGGTGGCCCGGGCAATGCAAATGAGGGTGGGGCTCAAGTCCTTGTCGTTGATGGGAAAGTCCCGTGGGGCGGTGCCGCGGGTTACCTGGAGGTATACAATTCCATTGTGAACGCGATTACGGCGAACGGTCTGCTCGATGATGTGGCTGAGGGCGCTGCGTGACATGGGCGGGGAGATCGATAGTTCGCGCATCGAGCGTTCGAGACGGTCAAGATGCCGGGTCGGGTCAATAAGCTGGGTGTTGTATACCTCGATGACCTCGTAGACCGAGTCAGCGAATTGCAACCCTCGATCTTCGACGTGGACGCCGGCTTCGCCGTATCGGCGGTAGTGGCCATTGACGTATACGATCCGGCTCATAGGGGTCCTACGTGGCGGATCTGCCGATCCGAGTGGGGCCGTTAGGCGTGCCCTTAATCAAAAATAATCCGGACTAACTCGGAAAATTTGCTCGACCTCTCGTATGTAGTCGGCCAGGGCGAACAAAACAACGCGGTCCTTGACTTCCAACTCAGTCGAGCCGGTCGGTTGTATGACCTTACCCTTTCTTAGAATTGCGCCAAAGCGAACACCTTCGGTGAGCCTCACTTCACGCAGTGGCTTTTCAAGTATCGGGGCAGTTTCAAGGACCTCGGCTTCGATGATTTCGCCGGCACCATTGTGGATCGAGTGAACTCCCCGGATGCGGCCGCGGCGGACGTGTTGCAAAACCCTGCTGACGGTCACGGAGCGCGGATTGATCTGGGCATCGATACCAAGCGACCGGATCATTCCCGAATAGTTGGCAGAGTTGATCAGTGCCAGACTGGAAGCACACCCAAGTTGCTTAGACAATGCCGCCGTCAAGAGATTGGCCTGTTCGTCGTTAGTTACGGCGACAATCGTGTCGGCCGAGCCAATGTCGGCTTCGCGCAGCATGTCCTCACTCAGGGCTGAGCCATGTAGGACGACAACGCGGTCGAGTTGTTCTGCAATGCGAACAGCGCGTTCACGCGACAACTCGATCACTTTAACGCGTGCGTTCGGCTGCAGCTTTTCCAGTGACCGGGCGAGGTAGAGACCGATGTTGCCGCCACCGGCAATGACAATCCGGCGGGCTTGACGTTCCTCATGACCAAATATCTGCAGGGTTCGTGCGACTTGCGTTGTCGGCAGGACGAGATAGACGTCGTCGCCTTCCTCAAGTGGATCGGTTTTGTGAGGGACGAACAGCTTGCCCTTGCGCACGACCGCGACAACGACTGCGGGCAGGTCGGGAAACAGTTCGGAGAGTTGGTGGAGCGGTGTATTGAGAACCGGGCAGTCGGGGCCGCAGGTGAGACCAACAGCAACAACTTCGTGGTCGGCGAAGGATGCCGAGTCAAAGGCGCCGGGTAGCTCCAGGCGACGCAGCACGGTGTTGCCTACTTCGATCTCCGGCGAAATGATGTGGTCGATCGGCATCGACTCGCGGGAGAAGAGCTTGCCGTACTTTTTGTCGAGGTAGCTTTGCGCGCGTACGCGCGCAATTCGGGTTGGTACGCTGAACAGCGTATGGGCCACCTGACAGGCTACCATATTGACTTCGTCATGGAGCGTAACAGCGATGACCATGTCGGATTCCATGGCCCCCGCTCGTTCGAGCACGTCGGGATGGGCGGCATTACCCTGCAAGGCGCGCACTTCAAGGACTTCATTGGCGCGGTCAACGAGAGCTTCGCTGGCATCGATTATCGAGACGTCATTGCCCTCGGCGGACAGCCGTTCGGCGATCCCGCTTCCGACTTGTCCGGCCCCGCAGA
>Ga0209013_10000772_pt1 | contig 29164 bp, 26 predicted proteins | sample Cruoilmetagenom2_FD_187291 | JGI IMG/M metagenome (GOLD analysis project Ga0209013, IMG submission 187291) | Oil polluted marine microbial communities from Coal Oil Point, Santa Barbara, California, USA - Sample 2 (SPAdes) (version 2) | ecosystem: Environmental > Aquatic > Marine > Oil seeps ...
GCATCGGCTGCGGGTGTACGTGCCGTACGGGCGCGATTGGTACCCGTACTCGATGCGCCGGTTGCGTGAAAACCCGACGATCGCCCACCATGTGGTGCGAGCGATGGTGGCGCGCTGATAAGCGTCCATTGAGACGGGTTGCGAAAGAGAGTATATTGCGGCTGCGCGCTGCTGCGCACTGGAGGCGGGAAATGCGTTCATTCGAGAAGAACCACGTGGTGTTCATGATCACCATGCTGGCGGCGGCCAGTTTGGTGTACGCCGGCGCCCAGGCGCGGATCCAGGGAACGGTGACCGACAGCCAGGGCAACCCCATTCCAGATGCGGTGATCACCATCACCGGCGACCCCGCTCACGACCTGATCGACTTCAACAAGGTCGTCACGGTCGACAAGAAGGGGACGTTCAGGGTTCTCATCCTGGATGCGACCCAATACTACGTCTTTCACGTCGAAGCGAAGGGTTATCAGCCCCAGGAACGGCCCTTCAAGGTCGCCGCGGGCAGCATGGATAATGATTTCGAATTCCAACTCTTGAGCATCTCCGAGGCGTCGGCCGCAGGCCAGATCGAGCTTGCTAAACAACCCGGCTACAAGGAGTTCGAGGAGGCCAAGGAGCTCTATAAGACCGGAGACATGGAGGGCGCACGGGCGAAGTTCAAGGAGGCGGTTGCGGCGAAACCCGATTTGTTGCCGGCGCTCTCGGGTCTTGCCGAGCTCAACTATGACGCGGGAGACATGGACGGGGCTCTGGAGACGGCGCGGATGTGTCTCGAGCAGGATAGCGAGTCGGTTCAATGCCTTGCCATTGCGGCCAACGCGAGCCAGGCCCTCGGCGACGAAGAGGCACACGCGGCGTACATGGCTCAATATGAGGATCTCAACCCCGAGGATCCGACAATCCTCTTCAACCAGGCGGCCGTCTTCCTCAACAAAATGGATGATGACGGCGCTCGCCCTCTGCTCGAGAAATGTCTCGAAGCGGATCCGGACTTTCCCCAGTGCAACTTCGAGTACGGGATGCTGCTCCTTCGCGCGGGTGATATGGAGGGGGCCAAGGCCCACCTCGAAAAATACATCGAGGTCGCTCCGGATGGACCCGATGTCGCGACTGCGCAGGAAACCATCAAGTATCTGTGACCGACCTGTCGATGACCATGCCCGCTCCATCGTGAATACGCTGTGCATCGGCGTTGCCGGCGGGACGGGCTCGGGCAAGACGACGGTGGCGAACGAAATTGTTCGGAGAGTCGGACGCGGGCGAATCGTCACGATCAACCAGGATCGGTATTACCACGACCTCGCTCATCTCGACGAGGCGCAGCGCATCCACCACAACTTCGATCACCCGGATGCCATCGAAGAATCACTCCTGGTCGAGACCCTCGAGATTCTCAAGGCCGGCAAATCGGCCGAGCTCCCCGTTTACGATTTTTCGAGCCACGTGCGCAGCGCGCAGATCGAACGGGTAGAGCCGAGGCCCGTCATTTTGCTCGAAGGCATCCTGATCCTCGCGATTCCGGATATCCGCGAGCTCCTCGATATCAAGATCTTCGTCGACACTGACGCCGATCTGCGCTTTATCCGCCGCCTGAACCGGGACATCGCGGAGCGCGGGCGGGCGGTGGAGAACGTGGTCGAACAGTATCTGGCCACCGTGCGACCGATGCATCTCGAGTTTGTGGAGCAGTCGAAGCGCTGGGCCGACGTCATCATCCCCGAGGGCGGGTTCAACACCGTCGCCCTCGACCTGGTGATCAGTCGGATCCTGCAGATGCTTCAATCTGTAGGCTGAAGACGGCTCATCGCGCGGGTCGCGCTGATCTCATCGTTGACATCGTTCACCGTGCCGCTGGTGGACGGCGGCGGCGGCGGGTGCGGAGCTCCTCTTCCTTGAATATAAACTTAATGGAGTGTTTGAAGAGCAGGAGGTTTGGTGCGTCGACCCGGTTGAGCTTGAGACAGTTCTTGTCGTACCACTCGATCCAACCCTTGAGCTCGGCACCGTCGGTGAGAACCACCACCATCGCGGTGCGGTTCTGCATCTGCTTGAGATAATAAAAACTCTCGGCATTCGTCTGCTCGGCAGGCACCTGCTTGCGGCGACCAGTGGATCGAGTCGGAAACTTTTCCATCATTTCGTTCATCGACGGCCGGATCAGTTTTCGATCGGACATGACGCTCTCCTCACGCCCCATGCTGTGCGGCGAAGGGATTCCGGAAGCATGAAGTCTGCAGGTTCTGAGACTAATTTAGCAGATTTCGAGCGGCGTGTCTCCTCAGACTCATGTCGGGATTCGTGGTAGGGGCGGCGAAGTCAGCGACGGCCCCGTGATTGTTCGGGATACTGATTGACCTCGTGTGAAAGACAACACATCAGACGACCGCAGAGCCCGGAGATCTTGGTCGGATTGAGGCTCAGGTTCTGACGTTTGGCCATCCGCACCGTCACCGAGTGGAAGCGGTCCATAAAGGTCGTGCAGCACAGACATCGCCCGCACGGGCCGAGACCGCCGCACATCCGCGCACCGTCGCGCACGCCCAGGGACCGCATCTCGATCCGTCGCCGGTAGCGTTTCCCGAGATCCCGTTGCAACGGCCGGTAGTCGACCCTCTTCTCGGCTGAGAAGTAAATGACCGCCTTGCGTCCGGACAGCGGCAGACGCACTTTGAACGGGTGGAGCTCGAGTTCGAGCTCATGGGTTCGCCGCCGGAGATACTGCTCGATCTCGCGCTCGAGATGGCCGGTGTCCTCATGTCTTTTCTCGTCCGCCGGCGTGGCTCGGCGAACGATCCGCGCCGTCAGTTTCCGGGGTTTCTTAAATGATGGTGGCGCAAATACCGTCACCTTGCCAAGGAACTTGCCGTCCGGAGTTTCGACAACGATCACTTCACCATGCTTGAGCTCGAGCAACCCGGCCCGGCATGCCATCGGCGGAAGATCGGGATCCACCAGGACCGGCACCCAGTCCTCGGTCTTGGCCGGCACCGTGCATTGAACCAGCGCAGATGTCACCGGGCGTCCCCTCCCCTGACCGCGGCCGTGACCTCCCGGTCGCCGGCCAGGACCTTCTCTTCGCCTTCGGACCGCAGGGCCTCGAGGGACGCTCGAACCTCCATTCGATCGCCGGCCACGATTTGGGCGGCAAAAATCGCCGCGTTGCGCGCCCCGGCCGAACCCACGGCAAAGGTCGCCACCGGAATTCCAGCCGGCATCTGAACCGTTGACAGCAGTGCGTCAACTCCGTCGAGCACCCCTCCGGGCAACGGTACTCCGAGCACCGGCCGGGTGGTCAAGGACGCCACGACGCCGGCAAGGTGGGCGGCCATGCCCGCGGCGCAGATGAATGCTCTGCACCCGGCGGCCTCGGCTGATCTCACGAGTTCGGCCGTTCGCGCCGGAGTTCGGTGGGCGGACGACACATGCACCTCAAATGTGATGCCGATTTCCCGCAGGACATCGACCGCACCCCGGAGATGCTTCCAGTCATGAGCCGAACCGATCAGTATCATGACCTCAGGATCAGCCATCCGAACTTCCGAGCTTTTCAAGCGTGTCGCGTCCGATGTCCGGCCGGTACCACATGCCGTCGAAATGGATCTTTCCCACGCCCTTGTAGGCCGTGTCGAGAGCTTCGTCCAACGTCGCTCCGCGGCCGCAGACCGACAGCACCCGTCCACCGGAGGTCACGAGACGACCGTCGATGTGACGGGTCCCGGCGTGATAGACGGTCACACCGGCAAGCGCCATGGCGTCGTCCGTGCCCGTGATTTCGTCCCCCTTGCGGGGGTTTCCCGGGTAGTTTTCCGCGGCCATCACGACACAGGCGACGGCCTCCTTCCGCCATTTCATGTTCTGGACTCGCAGCTCACCGGCGGTGGCGTCGCGGGCAATAGCTGCGAAGTTGTCGTCCAGACGCAGAAAGACCGGCTGCGTTTCAGGGTCTCCCAAGCGGCAGTTGAACTCCAGGACCTTTGGCCCATCAGTGGTCATCATCAGACCTGCGTACAACACGCCACGATACTCACGCCCCTCCTCAGCCATGCCGGCAATCGTCGGCCTCACCACGCTTTCGAGGATGAGGCGGCTGGTTCCGGGAGGGATGACGAGCGCAGGCGAGTGGGCCCCCATTCCGCCGGTGTTGGGACCCGTGTCGCCCTCTCCGGCACGTTTGTAGTCATGGGAGGTGGCGATCGGCACTACCCTCGTGCCGTCGCTGACGACCATGTATGAAACCTCATTGCCCTCCAGACATTCCTCCACCAGCACGCGATCCGACGCGTCGCCAAAACGTCGCTGGACGTAAAACGTGTCGAGGGCCTGCTCGAGGTCTTCCTCAGTGCGAACGATGAGCACGCCTTTCCCCGCTGCGAGACCGTCCGCCTTGAAGACGACCGGCAACCCGAGCTCGCGCGCCGCAGCCACCGCTTCGTCGGGTGATCGGACAATCTCGGCCTTCGCGGTCGGGATGCCGTGCCGGGCGCAGAATTCCTTGGCGAAGACCTTGCTCGCCTCGAGCTCGGCGGCGGCGCGACGGGGACCGAAGAGGCGCAGTCCGCGGCGCTCGAACTCATCTCCTATTCCCAACGCCAAGGGAAGTTCCGGACCGACGATGGTGAGATCGATGCGAAGGTCCTCTGCGGCCTCGGCAACCGAGGGAAGGTCGTCCGCGGCCACCGGAAGAAGGTCGGCAGCCTGAGCAATCCCTGGATTTCCCGGGGCGGCATAGATCTCGCTCACCCCCTGGGACCGCCGCAACGCGTGGACGATGGCATGCTCGCGAGCGCCGGAACCGAGAACGAAGACCCGCATCAGCTATCCCTTCGCCTGGAGGAGACTCAGCAGGCTGGTCTCCACGATGTCGCCTGCCGAACATCCGCGACTGAGATCATTTGCCGGTTTCGCAAGCCCTTGCATGAGCGGACCGAGCGCACGGGCGCCACCGAGCCGTTCGACCGCCTTGTAGGTGATATTGCCCGAATTGAGATCGGGGAACACCAGCACGTTTGCTCGCCCGGCAACGGCCGAGTCGGGCGCCTTGCGTTCACCAATCGCCGGCACGAGGGCGGCATCAAGCTGAAGCTCGCCGTCAAAGAGGAAGTCCGGGTTACGGGCTTCGAGCTCCGAGCAGGCGGCATGGACCTTGTCGACCAGAGGATGATCGGCGGAAGATTTGGTGGAAAAGGAAAGCAGCGCCACCCGCGGCTCACCGCCGACAATGGACGCGAAGGTGGCCGCCGCCGAGAGGGCAATCTCCGCCAGCTGCTCGGGGCTCGGGTCGGGAAGCACCGCGCAATCAGAAAAAACCATCACCCCGTCATCGCCCCATCGGGGGTCGGGATGCACCATGACAAAGGCTGACGAGATCGTCCGCAAGCCCTCTCCCGGACCGATGCTGTGTAGCGCGGCGCGCACCGTGTCGGCGGTTGTCCTCACGGCGCCACCAACCGAAGCATCGGCGGCGCCGGTCGCAACCAGCAGGGAGGCAAAGTAGAGCGGGTCTACAACCTGGGAAAATGCCTCATCCTCAGTCAACCCCTTGTGGGCGCGGCGGTCGTATAGGACTGCCGCGAGGTCCGGCCGGCGCGGATCGGTCGCCGGGTCGACGACTTCCACTCCGCGGCGCTTGAGCTCTCCATGGGTGCCGCTTTGAGCCGCGGCGGGACAGAGCAATGTGACGTCGTATGCCGGATTGGCGGCCAGCTCACCGGCAGCCTCGATAACACGTGGATCATGACCCTCGGCGAGCGCGACCCGACCGCCGACTGCGGCCGCACGGGCATCGAGTCGTTCGATAAAATCCACTCCTCTTCCTCCGCGAAACATTGTACCGCAGCGATGGCGGCAGGCTGGCCGGCACTTCCCAGCGGGTTCCAAGCGAGGATGGGGGAAGAAAAATCGCATCTCCCGCGTTTTCGACATCAACGCCAACAAAGGATGGTTCCTCATGCGCATCGCAACCGACATCACGCATCTTATGGGAGACACCCCACTCGTCCGGCTCGGCCGCATGGCGGCCGATCTCCCGGGACAGGTGGTGGCAAAGCTGGAGTTTTTCAACCCCGCGCATTCGGTCAAGGACCGAATCGGAGTCGCCATGGTCAACACTCTCGAATCCGAGGGGAAGCTCGAGGCGGGTGTTTCCACGATCGTCGAGGCGACCTCCGGCAACACCGGCATCGCCCTCGCCATGGTGGCGGCCGCTCGCGGCTACCGTTGCGTTCTTACCATACCGGATTCGATGTCGACCGAACGGCGGGATGTTCTGCGACTGCTGGGCGCGGAAATCGTTCTCACACCAGCCGCGGATGGCATGAAGGGGGCCGCCGCCCGCGCCGAAGAGCTGGTCGCAGAGATCCCCAACGCCGTGATGCCACTCCAGTTTTCCAACCCGGCAAACCCAGGGATTCACGCCACGACCACCGCTCTCGAGCTGTGGCGGGACACCGATGGCCTGATGGATGTGTTCGTCGCCGGGGTCGGAACCGGAGGCACCCTGACCGGCGTCGGGCAAGTGTGGCGCGAGCGGCGACCGGGGATCCACATCGTCGCCGTCGAACCGGAGGACTCACCGATTCTCTCCGGAGGGGAGCCCGGATCTCACAAGATCCAGGGCATCGGCGCCGGTTTTGTTCCCGACAACCTCGATGTCTCGCTGATAGATGAGGTGGTGACGGTCTCCAACGAAGAGACCTTTGAAACGGCTCGCCGCCTGGCCCGCGAGGAGGGGATCCTCGCCGGCATCTCGACCGGGGCCGCTTGCGCGGCAGCGCTGAGAATCGCCTCCCGCGAGGAAATGGAGGACAAGCTCATCGTATTCATCGCCCCCTCAACAGCGGAGCGGTACATCTCCACGGATCTGTTCGCAAATATCTGATCTGAGAATCAATTCAACGAGGCACCCGCACCCACAGCGATTGTGGGTCGATGCCGATCTCAACAGGCAGTACCCCGACCACGTCACCGTCCACCTGGTAGGGCACCTTGGCGCCGGTGGTAGCCGGTTCGATGCGCACGCGGTCGACCACCTCCCGCATGACGTCGGGCCGGTGAACGTGCCGGCCGCGTGGAATGCCGAGCAGAAAGGACGCCGCTGCGCGCCTTCCGCTGCTCTGTTGGGTGACCACCTCGAGATCGTCGCGAAACGGATCGGCGCCCGGCGTCGCACAGAAACGTCCGGCATAACATCGGGAATTCCCCACAATCACCCAGCCGGCGTCGGTCGTCGTGCCCCCGATCGCGACCCGCATCCGTGGCAGCGGACCGCCGGAGAGAGTCTCGACGATGGCTTCAAGGGCTACGCCGATTCTGCCGCCAAAGCGCTTGAAGGAAGGTCGCAGCCGTTCGAGAACGTGCGAATCGGGTCCGGCCGAGAGCATGAGCAGGACCACGTCGCCGCGATCGGTGCGCCCCACATGCATCAACCGGTCCTCACCATCGAGAAGGACCTCAACGGCTCGCGCGGCCGGCCGCGGGACCCCGAGCTCATACGCCAAAACGGAGGTGGTTCCACCCGGCAGGACCGCCATGGCGGTGGATGATCCGAGAAGACCGCGCGCGACCTCGTTGTAGGTACCGTCACCCCCGAACACAAACACCAGGGGCCGGTCTTCCTCCGCCGCGCGCCCGGCGAGCTCGGTCGCATGAGCGGGACCGTTGGTGATCCAAATCTCGATCTCGGCGCCGGTTGCGCCGGCTGCCGCCTCGAGGGTTTTTTGAGCGCGCAGCAGACGACCCCCGCCGGCGGTGGGGTTGAGGATAACTGGGATGCGACTCAACCCGGCTCCCGCTCCTTGAAGAGCCCCCCTCCGGCACCATGGGGCTCGAGACCGAGATGACGGTATGCGCTCGCGGTCACCGTTCGGCCGCGGGGGGTCCGCTGCAGCAACCCGATCTGCAACAGATAGGGTTCGTGGATGTCCTCGAGCGTGCCGCGGTCCTCTCCGATCGACGCAGCAAGAGCCTTCAAACCAACCGGTCCACCATCGTAGGTGTCAATGATGGTTGTCAGAAGTTGGCGGTCGAGGTGGTCGAGTCCAAAGGCATCCACCTCCATCTGCTCGAGACCCCATTTCGTCGCCTCGAGGGTCACCTTCGCCGATCCCAGGTGGTGGGCAAAATCTCGCACCCTTCGCAACAGCCGGTTGGAAATTCGCGGGGTTCCGCGGGAACGTCGTGAAATCTCCTCTGCGGCGTCCGCCGCAATATCAATGCCGAGAATTCCCGCCGACCGGGCCACGATGACCGCAAGATCTTTGGACGGATAGAACTCGAGGCGATGGACGATACCGAAACGGTCCCGTAAGGGGGCCGTCAGCAAACCGGTGCGCGTCGTGGCGCCGACCAGGGTAAAGCGAGGAAGCGTCAACCGCACACTGCGCGCAGCCGGCCCCTGCCCGATCACCAGGTCGAGCTCGAAATCCTCCATCGCCGGATACAGGATCTCCTCCACCGCCGGGGGAAGACGGTGGATCTCGTCGATAAAGAGCACGTCGCCGGCTTGGAGATTCGTGAGCATCGCGGCCAGGTCACCGGCGCGTTCGAGCACCGGCCCCGACGTGAAGTGGACCTGGGCCTCCATCTCGGTCGCCACGATGTGTGCGAGGGTGGTTTTCCCGAGCCCGGGGGCGCCGAAGAACAACGCGTGGTCGAGCGCCTCGCCACGGTCGCGCGCAGCATTGATGAAGACTCCGAGATTGGTGGTGAGCCGCTCCTGGCCGACAAACTCGGTGAGCCGCCGAGGTCTCAGGGTCTCCTCATACGGGCGCTCTTCGGGCGCGATGTCGGTGGTCAGAACTTCATCGGTCACCGTTCGACTTTAGCAGGGTACAGGGTGAAAGGGTGAAGAGTTAAGAGTTAAGAGTTGTCAATAGTTAAGGGTCGAGAGAATGTCCGGCTTTAACCCTTTACCCTTAACTCTTAACCTCTCGTGGCGGCCTTCAGCGCGTCAGCTTCTGCAGCGCCATCCGCAGCAGATTACCGAGGTCGTCTCCGTCCGCCTCGGGCCACACCGCATCCACCGTCCGTTGCGCGTCCCGCCGTGAGTAGCCCAGGTTGACCAGCGCAGATACCACATCGCCACGGAGGTCGCCACGGCCCGCAGAGGTGACGATCATCTTGTCCTTGAGCTCGAGGAGGATCCGTTCGGCGGTCTTGCGACCGACGCCGGGACTTCGTTGGAGGAGCGCGAGGTCTCCCGCCTCGACGGCTTCGGCCAGCTCGCCCACCGTCAATGCCGACAGCACGCCAAGGGCGGTACGCGGGCCGACGCCCGCAACCGCGGTCAGCTTCAGAAATGCCTCCAGTTCCAAACGATCCGGAAAGCCGAAGAGAACGATCGCATCGCTCCGGACCTGAGTGTGGATCCACAGCGTCGCGCTCTCACGATTGGCCAGCTCCTGAAATGCCCGCAGCGTGGTCGAAACCGAATAGCCGACGCCACCGACATCGATCAGAACTGTGCCCGGGTCAACCCGGTGAAGCCGGCCCTCGAGCCGTCCGATCATGAGCTCGTCGGTGCGAAACGTTGCAGGAGCTCAGTGTTGACGGTGACCACGGTGTCACGTCGCCGTTGGTTGAGGATCGAGCGCATGAGCTGGCCCGCTCGGTCCGCCATCAGACGTGCGCGGATGTCGTCGAGCAGATCAACGAGCTCGGCGGGATCGACCAGATCAAGCTTTTTCAGCTTGACCACAACCACCCCGCGTCCTCCCGCAGTGATTGGATCGAGGATTTGGCCCTCCTCGGCCGAGAACACCTCGTGGTCGAGGGCTGGAATCACACCGAGGGTACCCACCGGAGCACCCCGACGATGATCACGCGCCTCGGTGACGGCCGATCCAATCTCCGCTGCCAGGGCCGCACCATCCTCGCCCAAACGCCACCGTTCGGCGAGTTGCCGCCCATCCTCCACGGTTAGCGCCAACGCGCGCTCGCGGCGTAAGGTCTGCTCCACCTTGGTGCGGACATCCTCGAAGGGAGGGATGCCTGCGGGACGCACTTCCTCGAGCTGCCACACGATCCAACCACGAGGGTTGGCGACCGGTCCATGGATGTCTCCGATGGCCGCGGTGAAGGCCTCGTCGGCCAACTCTGCGTCCTCAGAAGCGCCCGGAATGGCCGCCCCGGCGTCAAACGGAGGACTCTGGTTGAGAGCCACAGCTTCATCGTCGTCGGCGATCGTTTGCCACTGGGCTTCGGTCTCGGGTCGCTCGGTCTCCAGCCGATTTGCAAGAGCCGTCGCCCGGGCTTCCGCTTCGGCCGTCGCACGGCCCTCGACAACCCTGGAACGAACCTGTTCTTCGACCTCTTCGAAGGGCTGCTGATGCTCCGGACGGAAGGCTTCCACACGGATGATGTGATAGCCGAACTGGCTCTTGACGGGACCGATGATCTCACCCGGCTTGGCCGAGAAGACCGCGTCTTCAAACTCCTTGACCATGCGGCCGCGACCGAACCATCCGAGATCGCCCCCGTTGTCCTTGGATCCGGGATCCTCGGAATGGACTGCGGCGAGCTCTGAAAAATCAGCGCCCTGGCGGGCGATAGCCGCAACGCCGTCTGCTTTGACTTCGGCCTCGGCCTGTTCTTCCGGCGTTGCATCAGGGGCGACGCGAATCAGGATGTGGCTGGCTTTTGCCTGCTCACCTTGGAAAAATTCGTCCCTGTGATCCTCGTAGAAGGCAATCAATTCCTTTTCGTCAACCGGCAGGAGGCGACGGAGCTTTGCGGTCTCCACCACCAGATAGCGGATGACGCGCTGTTCGTCTCGGTGAAACTCGCCCGCCGTCTGTTCAAAGGCGTTTCGAGCATCCTCTTCGGAGATCACAACCTTGGCGAGATGGGGTTCATACCGCAACTGGATGACGTCGAGATCGGAGACCTCCCGCTGCCGGCGATATTCGTCCTCTGCCTCCGAATCGCTGATCCAGATGTTCTGCTCAGCCAGGGCGTTGAGCTTGCCGATCAGAAGGTCCTCGGTGAGTTGTTGTTCGAACTCTTCCGGTGTCATGTGAAAGTAGGCTCGGATGATTCTCTTGTAGGTGTCGGCGCCGACGAACTCGTCGTCCTCCCGTCGAAAGGATGGGATTTCGAGGATGGCGTCCTGGAGCTCCCCTCGGGTCACCGTGATGCCGGCGTCGCGGGCTTCGGCGAGTTGAAGTTCACGATCTATGATGTAGCTCGCGGTCTGTCCGGCGAGATCCACCTGTGATTTGAGCTCGTTCCAGCGTTCTTTGTAGATCTCGGAAAACCGCTTGTCGAGACGCCGCATTTCGTTGAGAAACTCAGCTTCTGAGAATGCGCGATCTCCGACGCGGACCGCGGCGGAACCGCCGCCGGATCGGCCGGCGCGGCCCGCGCCCCAATCGACAAAAACCAGTAGCACGAACACCGCCACCACGCCCCAGAGAATGAACTTGAGGTGACGCAGGTTGTCTCGCAGCCACTTGAGAGCCATCAGAAATCCTCCACTATTCCCGGAAAATCGGGACAGGGAAGTGTAACGGAGTGTCAGGGTCCGCGCAAGGCGCCGACGTGGATCGCCATGCTCGTGAGACCGTCAGCCTGCACTCCTCACCAGCTTTCGTCGCGAGGACGGCGAGGCCCCGTGCCCAGTGGGGTTTTCGACCTGATACGCGTGCTTGCCGCTTGAATTCGCGCATGTTACGGTGTTTTTTGGGAGGTGCGGCGAAGGTGGCACGAGGCTTGGAACTCGACTGGGTCGTGATTCGTGTGCAGCCTTTCCGAAAGATGCTGGTTGTGGCTGTTGTCGGCCTCGTGGCAGCGGCCCTCGTATTTTTTGCGTACAAGAGCCTCAACCTCTCGCCTGAGGCGCGAGCGCGGCGTGCCATAGATCATGCCACCACCGCTCAGGGTCATGCGGAAAGTCAGCCTCTTCCGCCGCTGTGGAAGGGTGAGTTCTCGGGAGCGAACGATCAGCTCAACACGGCTCGTGCGGAGTACGCAAAACAGAACTGGGAAAATGCCGAGTCGACGGCGGACAACGCCCGGAAACGCTTCGAGGCATTGGCGGGCGCCGGAAATCAGGAGTTGGTCGGTGTCGGCCAGTTCTTTAGCCTCGAGGGTCGAGTTGAGCTGCAACGAGCAGGTGAAACGGAGTGGGCGAATGCACACCAGCAGCTTCCGGTTTTCAACGGAGACTTTGTTCGCACAGGCCGAGACGGCAATGCGGAGATTTTATTTGCCGATGGCAGCCTCTATCGCATCTCTCCGAACTCGCTGCTCGAAATTCACCATCAGGTCTCGGAGGAAGCTCCGGGCGCCGTCAAGATGGTGGTCGGACGAATCAACGTCTACACCTCTGGAACATCGTCAACCGTGACCACCGACGCTGCAGAGACCAAAATCACACGAGACAGCAGGGTGGCGGTGGACGTCGCGGCCGACGACAAGGAAACGACCATCTCGGCCTTTCAAGGTTCGGCGCGGATCAGCAACGCGCGCGGCAATGCGATCGTGCTGAACGAACGCGAGGCGGTCGCAGCTTCAGTCGGCGGCCCGATTTCCGAAAAGCGCAAAATCCCGGATCCCCCATTCCCGATGGCGCCCCAAAACAACGCAGGCTTTGATGTTGGTCGACAGGAAGTCATTGAGCTCGCGTGGCGAGGGCGGCCCATCGGCGGCACCGTTCATCTCCAGGTCGGCCGCTCCAAGAGCTTCTATGACGTGTCGCTCGATGTCGATGCCGACCATCTCGCGAGAGACAGGGCGCGCCTACAACTGGTGGCGCCTGGAACGTATTTCTGGAGGGTCGCCGCGCTCACCGACAGCATGACGCAGTCCGAGTGGAGCAGCGTGCGGCGCTTCCGTGTATTCTCCTCCTCGGCCGATCATCTGCTGACTGACACGACGCCGCCAAAGCTGGTGGTCTATCCTTCACAACAGCTCGGTCACATGTTTATCTTTGAGGGCACAACCGAGCCGAGCGCAACCCTCACCATCAACGGTGAAAAGGTGGAACTCGATGCCGATGGGGGGTTCCGTAAAACTGTGGAGATATTCAACGAGGGTTGGAACGACATCGTTGTCGTCGCCGTGGATCCTTCAGGCAACCCTGTGGAACATCGCGAACGTGTGTTCGTGGAGGTTTATTGATGCACCTGTCCAGCCTGCTCGGGCTGTTTTCCTCTGATCTCGCAATTGATCTCGGAACCGCCAACACCCTGGTGTATGTGCGGGGACGGGGCATTGCAGTGGTCGAGCCCTCGATCGTCGCAGTCAACAGGATTACCAATCGCGTCGAGGCCGTGGGCGCCAAGGCAAAAGAAATGCTCGGAAAAACCCCGAGCAACATCGAGGCTATCAGACCGATGAAGGACGGTGTGATCGCGGATTTCGAAGTGACCGAGAAGATGCTCGAACACTTTATCAAGAAGGCCCACGGTCGCTCGTTCCTGGTCCGTCCGCGGATTATCATTTCGGTGCCGTCGGAAATCACCCAGGTGGAGAAGCGAGCGGTCAAGGACACCGCCCTGAAGGCCGGCGCCAGCGAGGTATACCTCATCGAGCAAGCGACGGCGGCGGCGATCGGCGCCGGACTGCCGATCACCGAACCGTCGGGAAATATGATTGTCGACGTTGGTGGTGGTACGTCGGATGTCGCGGTGATCTCGCTTGCCGGAGTGGTATATTCGCGATCGGTTCGGGTCGCCGGCAACGAAATGGATGAGGCGATCATTCACTATTTGAAAAAGAAGTACAACCTCCTCCTTGGTGAACGCACCGCCGAGCAAATCAAAATTGAGATCGGATCCGCCTACCCTCTGGATGAGCCGCTGAACATGGAGGTCAAGGGTCGCGACCTGGTGGAAGGCGTGCCGAAAAATCTGAATATTACTGATGAAGAAATCCGCGAGGCGTTGACTGAGATCGTTTCGACCATCGTCGACGCAGTGAGAAACGCCCTCGAACAGACTCCGCCCGAACTCTCAGCAGACATCATCGACAAGGGCATCATCCTTGCCGGCGGCGGTTCTCTTTTGAAGAACCTCGACAAGCGTCTGCGCGAAGAGACCGGTCTCCCGGTGGCGCATTGTGAGGAACCCGGGTCGGCGGTGGTGCGCGGCACGGGGATGATGTTGACCAACATTGACCTCCTGCGAAAAATTGCCATCGCTTGAGAGGCATCTCCGCCCGCTTTCACGGCGACCGGCCACCGAGTTATGATGGCGTGATGACCGATCTGACCTGCATATCTCACCAGCTTTCCGGATAAGTGGTTGGCGATCATGCGGACTTCATTCTTGCGGACCGCTCTCCTGTGGGGCCTCCTCGAGATCCTGGCAGCCTGGCAAGTGCGTACTGCTGAGGGTCCGGTTCTCATGGCATGGGTGCGAGCCGTCATCCACCCCGTCGTGACGACGGCAGATTGGGTTGGGGATTTGACCGTGGATTTGGGCCTCGGGATCCGCGATTTACAACGGGTCATTACCGACAATCGTCGTTTGCGGTTGCAGCTGGAGGAGACTCGAGCTCGCGAACTGCTTCTCGAAGAGGATCTTCAGGCTTTGCGGGAGGCCAGCCGTTTAGTGGGGCTGACCTCCGAGTTCGAAACCGGGGCGCGGGTTGCGCGCTGTACCTTCCGCAATCTTTCCGCAGGCAGCATGGAGATTCGAACCGAAAGTGGCGTCGTCATCCCTCGTGACGCGCCGGTGGTGAGCTCGGATGGGCTGGTTGGCCGAGTCATACGTTCGGAGGGGCGCCGCCACTGGCTTCAGATGCTCACCCATGTTGCGGCGGCGGCGGCCGTTCGAACGACCGATGGAAGCCTCAATGGGCTTGCCCTGGGAACGGGAACCGAATCGTTAGCCGTGGCCTATGTGCCGCGACAGGGCCACCTCGAGCGCGGGGCGGTACTTGTTACGAGTGGTGGCGATGGCATCTTCCCGCCCGGTATCCCGGCCGTCAAGGTCGTCCGCGTGCGTGAAACCGAAGATCCGTTCCTCGAGGTCAGGGCTGTGCCGACGGTGAATCTGAACACCGTGCGCGTAGTCCTCATTCTGCCGAATTGGTCACCCGAATACAACGGCTACGAACGATGAAATCTGTAGCCCTTGCCCTGTTGGCGCTCTTCGCCCAGCGTTTGCTTGGCCTGCCGGGTCTCCCATCATGGTCGTCGGAAATTCTGCTGCCGATGGCGCTGATCGTCGCCATGTCGCTGAACCACCATGAGCCGACAAGGCGCTGGCCATATGAAGCACTGCTCCTCGGTCTCGGTTGGGATGCGGTGCTGGAACCCGTGGTCGGACCGGGTGGCATCGCTTGGAGCGCTGCGGCCCTATGTTTCTCAGCCGCGGCCCGGTTGGTGGCGGACCGGTCGCCAAAGGCCTGGGTGGGGTTCGGTGCGATCGGCGCGGTCGTCGTTCTCGTCGTGCAGCGGCTGGCGATGCTTCCGTTGGGTCTTGGAACCTCGTGGAACCTGCCCTCGATGATCCGTACTGTGCTGTTCACAGCCCTGTGGTGCGGTGCGGTTGGAACAATTGCCGGTCTCGATCTCCCGAAACACTGGCGCGCCTTCCGCGCCAGAACGCTTCGGTGACCGCGATGGAGCTTCGTGAAGACCTGAGGCCATTTCGCCGCCGCACCGTAGTGCTCTTCATCCTCGCCTTCGCCGCCCTCGGTCTTCTCCATCTCCGCCTCGCCGACCTCCAGGTCGTTCACGGTGTCGCATGGAAGAACCTGGCCGAGAACAACCGGCTCCGGCGGCTGCCGTTGCCCGGTCCTCGAGGCTGGATCTATGACCGCCGCGGTCAGGTACTGGCTGAGAACATCCCGACCTGGGAGGTGCTCCTGTTTCCGAACGAGGCTGAAGAGATCGATGCGACCGGAATTTTTCTGGCACGAATCGGCGTCAGTGATATCGAGACATTTCATCAGCGTCTCGCCGAGCGCCGCATCGGTCGCATGGCGCCACTGGTGGTCGGTGAAGACCTGGGCTGGGATCAGGTTGCGGCGGTGCGATCACACCAGAGCGACTACCCTGAGCTAGCCGTCGTCAGTCGTTTTCGCCGGCACTACCCGTACGGCGAGCTGACAGCACACGTGGTGGGTCATCTCCGACCGGTCTCAAAATCCGAGGTCGGCGCCGATCCGCGTCTCGAGCCCGATACCATGGTCGGAGCGACCGGAATCGAAGCGGCGGAAAACGACTTCATCGCCGGCAGCTCCGGTGATCGATGGGTCATGGCCTCAGCGGTCGGACTGCAACTCGGCGTGGTCAGCGAATCCGACCCTACTCCTGGTCACGATCTCGGGTTGACGCTTGATATCGAACTCCAACGTGTGGCGGCCGAAGCCTTCGGAGTTCAGGCCGGCGCGGTCGTCGCTCTCGATCCACAGAGCGGGGCCGTGCGTGTGATGTACTCGGCGCCGAGCTTTCAGCCCGGGGTTTTCGGCGGCAGGCTCAGTCGCTCCGACTGGAAGGTGCTCCAGGAAGACCCCGCCCATCCGCTGCAGAACCGCTACCTACAGGGCATGTATCCCCCCGGCTCCACGATCAAACCGTTTCTCGCCCTGGCGGGCCTCGAGATGGGGATGATCGATCCGCAAAAGACCGTGTACTGCAACGGTTCGGTCGTGTTGTATGGACACCGTTTTCGCTGTTGGCGGCAGGGCGGCCATGGGTTCGTCAACCTCGAGCGCGCCCTGACGGAGTCCTGTGATGTCTACTTCTACCTCCTTGGGCAACGTCTCGGCATTGAGCAGATGGCTTCGTGGCTGCATCGATTCGGTTTTGGTGAACGCACCGGTCTTGATCCCGTGTTCGAAGCCAAGGGACTAATCGGTACGCCTCAATGGAGTCAGCAGGTGCGTGGGACGCCGTGGTATCCCGGAGAGGCGGTGTCCGTGTCCATCGGTCAGGGACCCGTGTTGGCGACGGTTGTTCAGTTGGCCCGCGCCTACGCCATGTTGGCGAACGGGGGACGGCCGGTGACGCCATACCTCGTCTCGCCGCCACATACGACGCATCTCGATCCCGTTGTCAATCCCGAGCATCTTGCTCTGGTGGACGCCGCTCTCGAGGGGGTGATTCACGGCGCCCACGGTACGGCCCGACGCTTGAGCGGAATTCCAATGGCCGGAAAAACCGGCACCGCCCAGGTTGCGCGCCTCCAGGAAGGGGTTGATTCCGACGATTTGGCCGCGCAATTGCGCCATCACGCGTGGTTCGCAGGCTGGGCGCCCCTTGATCGGCCCGAGCTCGTCGTAACGGTCATCGTCGAGCATGGCGGTTCCGGTGGGTCCGTTGCGGGCCCGATCGCCGGAAAGATCGTCGAGGCGTTTCTCAGTCGGCACCCACAAAGCAGCGGCGAAGCCTCGCCCCCTCCACCATCCGAACACCCCGCGTCCGACGCGTCAGGATAGAATCGGCTATGGAACATCGCGTCGATCCCTGGTTGATGCTGGCCGTCGTCAGCATACTCGGCGCCTCGTTGACGACCCTTCATACGGTGTCACGCGTGGTCGGCGCCAATTTGCTCCTGCGTCAGCTCCTGTGGGGGGTGGCCGGTCTCATCACGCTGTGGTTGTTGTCGCGAGTGCGGCTCGACGTGTACCAACGACTCGCACCGGTCCTGTACGGCGCCGGTCTGGCTGCGCTGGTCGCAGTGCTGATCTTCGGTGTCGCACGCGGCGGCAACAGGGCGTGGATCGCTATCGGCCCCCTCACCGTACAGCCAAGCGAGTTCGCCCGCCTTGCGGTCATTCTCATGGTCGCTGCTTGGCTGACTGATCGGCGGGGGGACCGTCTCAAGACCTGGGAGGTGATGGCCGCCGTGCTTTTCGTCTGCGTTCCAATCGGCCTCATCATCCTTGAGCCCGATCTCGGCGTGGCCCTCACCTTTCTCCCGATTCTTGGGGGAGCGCTGTGGCTCGGCGGCCTTCCACGCAGGGCGTGGATCGTTCTGATGGTGCTTGGGGTGATCAGCTCGTACGCCGCGTGGCGGTATGTGCTCCAACCCTATCAGAAAGAGCGCGTCCTGACGCTTCTCGAACCTGAACGGGACCCCTTCGGGGCGGGTTATCAGGTTCGACAGTCCAAAATTGCGGTCGGGTCGGGAGGCATCATTGGACAGGGTCTGGGTCGTGGCAGCCAGTCTCAGCTTCGCTTTTTGCCAGCGCAGCACACTGATTTCGCATTTTCGGTGTGGGCGGAAGCCACCGGGTTCGTAGGCACTACGATGCTCCTCCTGGCCTACGCGCTTCTTTTTTCTCGTATCGCGAAAATCGGCCTCACAACTGACAGCCGCTATGGTCTCACCTTTGCTGCGTTGGTCGGTGGCTGGCTGGTCTTCCAGGTCATCGTCAGTCTCGGCATGGTCCTCGGATGGCTGCCGACAACGGGCGTGACCCTGCCCCTGTTTTCGTATGGCGGATCATCGCTGATATCCACCTGCGCCGCCCTCGGAATCGTCCAATCCGTGTGCCGGTTCCGATTCGTGAATCAGTAATGAGCACCGATCTCTTTCTTTCCGTCAATCCTTTCGAAACGCGGGTGGCCGTGCTTGAGAACACGCGCCTCGTCTCGTATCGAGCGGAGCGTCACCGCGCCTCATCGGTGGTCGGCAATATGTACAAGGGCCGGGTCAACCGTGTCCTTCCGGGCATGCAGGCCGCTTTTGTCGACATTGGTTTGCGCCGCAATGCATTTCTCTATGTCCGGGAGGCCGGCGGAATTCTCGACGATTTCACCGACATGTTCCTCGCCGAGGACGATGACGCATCGCAACCGGATCCGATGAACTCGGATATCGCCGATCTGCTCCAAGAGGGGCAAGAAATCCTGGTTCAGGTGGTCAAGGACCCCATCGGCACCAAGGGAGCACGTCTTACGACCCATATCAGCCTCCCCGGCCGGTTCCTCGTGTACCTCCCAAACGTCAACCAGGTGGGCGTATCGCGCCGGATCACCGACCCCGATGAACGCGCTCGGGTCAAGGAAATCGTGGAGGCCTTTGACGCGCCGGGCGGCTGGATTGTTCGAACGGCCGGCGAAAACCAGGGCGCGGCTGAGCTCGAGGCCGACCGCGACTACCTCTGTCTGCTATGGGAGCGGGTACAGGGTCGTGCCGATCAGGCCCGGCCGACGAGTCTGATTCATCGCGAGCTGAGCCCGGTTCTGCGCGCGGTACGTGACGTGTTCACTCTTGCTATTTCAGAGGTGTGGATCGACGACGAGGAGAGCTTCCAGGAGGTTCTGGATTTTCTCGAACAGTCCGATCCGGCTCTCGTGTCGAGGGTGAATCTCTTCCGCCAAACCACCGACCTCATGAGTTCATTTGGTATCGACCATGAGCTGGAAAAGGCCCTCCGTCCCAAGGTGTGGCTCAAATCCGGCGGTTATTTGATCATCAACCAGACCGAGGCGTTGGTGACCATTGATGTCAACACCGGCAAGTTCGTTGGTTCTCTGTCGCTCGAGGAGACGGTTTTCGAGGTCAACCTCGAGGCAACGGTGGAAATCGTCCGTCAGCTACGACTGCGCGATCTCGGCGGAATTATCGTTATCGATTTTATTGACATGGAGGATCTCGACCACCGCCAGATGGTCTACGACACCCTCACGTCGGAGCTCGCAACCGACCCCGCCCGAACTCAGATCCTACCGATGAGCGACATCGGTCTCGTCCAGCTGACACGCAAACGAACCCGACCCAGTCTCGAGCGCACCTTGAGTCGGGAGTGCCCCTACTGCCATGGCTTAGGGCGAATCAAGGCGCTGGCTACGGTATGTCTCGAGATCAGACGAGAGCTCCTTGCGGTGGCCGCCGACGAGATGGATCAGCAGGTCTCTCTCACCGTCCACCCCACTGTTTCCCACTATATCCAAGGGCCATTTCGGGAGTTGGTTCGGGAGCTCGAAGAGATCCATGGCCTGCAAATCATCCTCTGCGAGAATCCCCTCTTTCACGAGGAACAGTTCGAAATCTCCGAGTAACTCGATTCGCGAGTTATAGGGGCTCGTATAACGTCCGTCGTTGCCTCGGCTCGAAACCCGCTGTGCGGATGATCCGCTCCATGTCGCCCTGCGACATCCGATACCGGGCGCCGGCTGCGGAGACGACATTCTCCTCGAGCATGATCGAACCCAGATCATCCGCGCCGAAGAAGAGAGAGACCTGCCCCATCTTGGCCCCCTGAGTGACCCACGATCCCTGAACGTGGTCGATGTTGTCCAGAGCCAACCGCGAGATCGCGAGGGTTCGTAGGTAGTCGAAACCGCCCGATGGTTTGACCTCGCCTTCGAGGGCGGTGTTCGCGGCCTGAAATGTCCAGGGAATGAAGGCCGTGAAACCGCCGGTGGCATCCTGCACGTCGCGAACTCCGAGCAGATGGTTCACCCGCGCGGCCGTCGGTTCACCGACACCGAACATCATGGTTGCGGTGGTCCGCAGTCCGTGATCGTGCGCCACTCGATGCACGTGCAGCCATTGCTCAGTCGAGGCTTTGGCGCGTGACCAGATCCGTCGCCGGGTCTCATCCTCGAGGATTTCGGCGCCGCCACCGGGAATCGATTCGAGACCGGCCGCCACAAGGCGGTCGATGACCTCGCTCACGGGCAACCGCTCGAGCTTTGCAAGGTACCAGATTTCCGGCACCGAGAACGCATGCAGGTGGATCTGGGGAAAGCTCCGCTTGAGGTTAGAAAGCAGCGTCTCGTAGTAGTCGATGCGCAGCTTGGGATGAACGCCGCCCTGGAGGAGAATGCCGGTGCCTCCCGAAGCGACCGTCTCCGCAACCTTGGCCGCAATCTCATCAAATGGAAGGACGTAGGCATCCTCGTCCTTGACGGTTCGGTAAAAGGCGCAAAAGCGGCAGCGGTAAACGCAAACGTTGGTGTAATTGATGTTGCGATCAATAATGTAGGACGCAACCCGGCCCGGGTTTTTTTGCTGTCGTTTGGCGTCTGCGGCCTGGCCGAGCTCGAGCAAACTTCCGTGGTCGAAGAGGGCCCGGAGCTCCGAGCCGCCGAGGCGCTGTCCTTGGGCGGACCTGTCGAGGATGGTGTCAATCAGTTCCGGCATCACACCTCATAACAACCTCGTGCGCTGCCGCGTTCCCGGATCACGGCTTTACGGCTTTACGGCTTTACGGCTTTACGGCTTTACGGCTTTACGGCTTTACGGCTTTACGGCTTTACGGCTTTACGGCAAAACGATCGGGCCTCGCACCGGCGTTGTCAACCCCATGTCCCGAATAGCCGCCTGCCCGAATAGCCGTCTACCCGCATAGCCGTCTACCCGCATAGCCGTCTACCCGCATAGCCGTCTACCCGCATAGCCGTCCTGCCGAATAGCCGTCCTCCCTTAGCCTTGGGACATCGCCTCCAGGAACTCCTTGTTATCCTCGGCCTTGGAAAGGCGTTCGAGCAACAGCTCCATGGCCTCCACCGAAGACAGCGACGACAGCACCTTGCGCAACACCCAGATCCGGCGCAGCTCCCACTCGTCGATCAGGAGCTCCTCCTTGCGAGTACCTGAGCGGTGGATGTCGATGGAGGGGAAAACCCGGCGTTCGACGAGCTTGCGATCGAGGTGGACCTCCATGTTCCCCGTGCCCTTGAACTCCTCGAAGATGACGTCGTCCATTCGCGATCCCGTGTCAATGAGAGCAGTGCCGACAATGGTCAGACTGCCCCCCTCCTCGATGTTGCGTGCGGCGCCGAAGAACCGCTTGGGTTTTTGCAGCGCGTTGGAGTCGACGCCGCCGGACAGCACCTTGCCCGAGGGAGGCACCACGATGTTGTAGGCCCGTGCCAAACGAGTGATGGAATCAAGCAGAATGACCACGTCCTTCTTGTGCTCGACTAGACGTTTTGCCTTTTCGATCACCATCTCGGCAACCTGGACATGACGGGTGGCGGGCTCGTCGAAGGTCGAGGAGATGACCTCGCCCTTGACCGATCGTTCCATGTCGGTGACCTCCTCCGGACGCTCGTCGATGAGGAGAACGATCAGAGTTACCTCGGGGTCATTCGTCGTAATCGAGTTCGCGATCGCCTGGAGCATCATGGTCTTGCCGGTGCGTGGGGGCGCCACGAGTAAACCGCGCTGTCCCTTACCCAGGGGTGTCACGAGATCCATCACCCGCGAGGTCATGTTGTCCGGCACCTCGAGCCGCAACCACTCCTCTGGATAGAGCGGAGTGAGGTTGTCGAAGTGGACCTTCTCCATGGCCACCTCAGGTGGCTCGAAGTTGATCGCTTCGACCTTGATGAGGGCGAAGTACCGCTCGCCCTCCTTGGGAGGCCGGATCTGCCCCGAAACGGTGTCGCCGGTGTGAAGATTGAAGCGGCGAATCTGGGACGGCGAAACATAGATGTCGTCCGGTCCCGGGAGGTAGTTGTACTCCGGTGCGCGCAGAAACCCGAATCCCTCAGGCAGAACCTCGAGCACGCCCTCGCCAAATATGAGCCCTTCGGCCTCGGTCTGATGTTGGAGGATGCTGAAGATGAGGTCTTGACGACGCATACCGGCAGGGTTTTCGACAGCCAGAGCCTTGGCCGCCGAGCCCAACCTGCTGATGCTCATCTCCTTGAGCTGGTTGAGATCGAGGCGTCCCTCCGGGAGCGGCTCCTGTGCCAGCTCGCTGTCGACAGTTTCTTCCTCGAGATCGAGGGGGATCACTATCGCTTCGTCTTTATTGTTCTTTTTCTTGTTGCTAGGCATCTTGATCTCTCCGTTGCTGTTCTCTCCAGCGGCTTACCATGTCGTCAATATTCCGGAGCAGCTCACGCCGCCCCTCGCCGGTTCGGACGCTCACCGCCATCGGGGGAATGTGCAACCCGAGCTCCCGCTGCACGGCGTGTTGCATTCGCGCCCTCTGGCCACGACCTATCTTGTCGGCTTTCGTCAGCACCACAAGACGCTCGAGATCTGATGTCAGCAGCAAGTTCTGCAGGTCCCGGTCGCGCGCCGTCAAACCGTGGCGGATATCCACCAGCGACACCACCCCGGCGATACGATTGTCCGAGGCGATGTAGTGACCGAGCTCTCGCCCCCACTCCTCGCGCAACTGCCGGCCGACCTTGGCGTAGCCATAACCCGGCAGATCGACGAGGTAAAACGTTCGGTTGATAAGAAAATAGTTCAATGTTCGCGTCTTCCCTGGCGCCTTCGCAACCCGTGCCATCGATCGCTGGAAGAGCCAGTTCAAAAGACTCGACTTGCCGACGTTTGATCGCCCTGCGATCGCGACCTGGGGAAACCACTCCCCCGGCCGATCCTCGAGCCGGAGAGCTGATCCGCGAAAACTGACGTCTTCGATTTCCAATCAATGTCTCAATGAGCCAACGGCGGCGAATCGAGTCGCTCCGCCGGGTCGCCGGTCGGAGCGGCGACATTCGGGGTCAATTCTCTGACAAGAGTGTGGGAAAGGACCTCATCCATGTGTTTGACGAAATGAAACGTCATGTCCTCGCGCACGTCTTCGAGAATATCCTCGAGATCTTTCTCGTTTTCCTCCGGCATCACGATTTCTCGAATTCCGGCCCGGTAGGCGGCAAGGATCTTCTCCTTGATCCCACCCACCGGTAGCACGTGACCTCGCAGGGTGATCTCTCCGGTCATCGCCACATCCACGCGAACCGGAATTTGGGTAAAGGCCGAGACCAGCGACGTAGCCATCGTGATGCCGGCCGATGGTCCGTCCTTCGGAATGGCGCCCTCGGGCACGTGGACGTGAACATCCGTCTTTTCGAAAACCTCGGTGTCGATGCCGAGAACCTCCGCCTTCGAGCGCACGAAGGTCAGCGCTGCTCGCGCCGACTCCTGCATCACGTCACCGAGCTGGCCGGTGAGCGTGACCTGTCCTTTACCGCGCATCAACGTCGCCTCTGTCAACAGCAGCTCACCGCCGACCTGGGTCCATGCAAGCCCGGAGGCGGCGCCAACCTCGGGCTTCTGCTCGCGCCGCTGGGTGCGGTAGCGCGGTTTACCGAGGAGCTCTTCGATCGTCTCGATTGAAACCACGATAGCCGAGCCCTTGGCAATCTTATCCCGCAGCATGCGGCGTGCGAGCTTGCGACACACCGACGCGATTTCTCGTTCCAGATTGCGAACTCCAGCCTCGCGGGTGTAGCGCTCGATGAGCAATAGAATGGCTGCATCGTCGAAGTCGATCCCGAACTTCTTCAGCCCGTGCTTTTCGACCTGGCGGGGGACCAGGAACTGGCGCGCGATCTCCATCTTCTCTTGATGCGTGTAGCCGGAGAGCTGGATCACCTCCATGCGGTCGAGCAGCGCCGGTGGAATCGAATGGGTCACGTTGCCGGTACAGATGAAGAAGACCTTCGACAGATCGTACTCGACATCGAGGTAGTGATCGTGAAAGGTGTGATTCTGCTCCGGGTCGAGAACCTCGAGAAGGGCGCCGGCAGGATCGCCGCGGAAGTCCGCCGCCATCTTGTCCACCTCGTCGAGCAAGAGGACCGGGTTGATGGTAGCCGCCTTGCGCATCATCTGGATGATCTGACCAGGAAAGGCGCCGATGTAGGTCCGACGATGGCCTCGGACCTCGGCCTCGTCACGGACGCCACCGAGCGAGAGGCGGACGAATCGGCGTCCGGTTGCGCGGGCGATGGACCGTGCCAACGAGGTCTTACCGGTTCCCGGCGGTCCGACAAAGCACAGAATCGTGCCGGTGGTCTTGCGTACCAACTGCCGTACTGCGAGAAACTCGAGGATTCGATCCTTGATCTTTTCCAACCCGTAATGGTCTTCGTGGAGTACCTTTTCGGCGCGATCGATATTGCGGATCTCACGCGAGGCTTTTTTCCAGGGCACCGCCAGCAGCCAGTCGACGTAGTTGCGGGAGACCCCCGCCTCGGCTGAAACCGGTGGCATTCCTTCGAGACGCCGGAGCTCGATCTCCGCCTTCTCCTTCGCCTCGGCGCTCATGCCGGACTCCTCGATGCTCTTCTTGAGCTCCGCAAGCTCCTCGGTGTTGTCCGTACGGCCGAGCTCCTCGTTGATGGCCTTTATTTTCTCCGACAGGTAGTACTCGCGCTGCGCCTTCTCCATCTGCTTTTTGACCCGTGAAGAAATACGGCGGTCGATATTGAGCTTTTCGATCTCCATGTCGAGGAGATCGTGGAGGCGTTGGAGACGGTTGACCGGGTCGATAATCTCCAGGAGATCCTGTTTTTCGACCGTCGGTTGAGAGAGGTGGGCGGCGAGAATATCGGCAAACTGATCGGGGTCGTCGGTCTGCAACGATGCGAGCACGCCTTCGGCCGACAGGTGGTGCGAAAGCTTAGCGTACTCCTTGAAGAGTTCGATGAGCTGCGTCATGTAACCGGAGACTGCCTCATCTTCAGGTGCCTGGACTCTCACCATCTCCACCCGGGCCATGAGACACCCGTCCTCGACCTCCATGTCGAGTAAACGGGCACGACCCAGACCCTCCACCATGACCTTGATGTTGCCCGATGCCAGTTGAAGGTGCTGTACGACCCGCGCCGCAACCCCCAATTTGTGAATGTCCTCCTCGCCAGGCTCGTCAATCTTCGGGTCGCGTTGAGTGGCGAGGAAGATCTGCTTGTCGGAACGGCCTAGCGCGCGCTCCAACGCCACTACCGACGGTCGGCGACCGACCACGAAGGGCGCCATCATATGGGGATACACCACCATGTCCCGCAAGGGAACGGCAGGAAGGAGCAGGGTTGAGGGTTTTGAAGTCATGATGAAGCTCTTTGTCGATGAGGAGTTTCGGTCCGGAGCCGGGGTGATCTCCCGGCCTGCGACCATTCTAGCCTATGTCGATCTCAACTGACCTTGCGAACGACGGGCAATGGCGGCACCCGCCGCTGAACCACCTCTTCCGAGATCACCAGCTCTTTGAGTTCGGGAAGGGATGGAATTTGATACATAATTTCGAGCATCAGCTCTTCGAGGATGATCCGCAGCCCGCGGGCGCCGACCTTGCGGGTGATGGCCTCCTCGGCCACCGAGTCGAGGGCATCCGGTGTAAATGTCAGATCCACCCCCTCGAACGAGAGAATGGTCTGATACTGGCGAACCAGGCAGTTTCGCGGCTCGGTGAGGATTCGCACCAGGGCATCGTGGTCGAGCTCGTGGAGGTTGCCAACCACCGGAATTCTGCCGACAAACTCCGGGATCATCCCGTATTTGATCAGATCCTCAGGGTGGACCTGGGCCAGCAGCTCGGCCGAACCCGGCTCGTTGCCCCCGAGATCGACGCCGAAGCCCATCCGCTTTTGGTTGAGCCGATCGGCGATCAGCTCGTCGAGACCGACGAATGCACCTCCACAGATGAAAAGGATGTTGGTGGTGTCGATTTGCAGAAACTCCTGATGGGGATGCTTGCGCCCCCCCTGGGGCGGCACATTGGCAACCGTCCCCTCGAGAATCTTCAGCAGCGCCTGCTGAACACCCTCGCCCGAAACATCGCGGGTTATCGAGGGGTTTTCTGCCTTGCGGGCCACCTTGTCGATCTCGTCAACGTAGACGATGCCGCGCTCGGCGGCCTCACGGTCACCTCCGGCCGCCTGATACAGACGCAGGAGGATGTTCTCGACATCCTCTCCGACGTACCCGGCTTCGGTCAGCGTGGTCGCGTCAACGATGGTGAACGGAACCTGGAGCTGACGCGCGAGGGTTTGCGCGAGGAGCGTCTTGCCGGTTCCGGTGGGCCCAATGAGGAGAATATTCGATTTTGCGAGCTCGACATCATTTCGATTGCGGTCCGATTGGTACTCAATGCGGCGGTAGTGGTTGTAAACCGCCACCGAGAGCTTTTTCTTGGCCGCCTCCTGACCGATCACGTACTCCTCGAGGTGGTTCTTGATCTCATGCGGTTTGGGAAGAATCTGCTCGCTCGTCTTGGCCTCGTGCACGCGATCTTCAGCGATGATGTCGAGGCATACCTCGACGCACTCGTTGCAGATGTACACCGTCGGTCCGGCGATCAGCTTGCGCACCTCGTGCTGGCTCTTGCCGCAGAAGCTGCAGCGCAGCATGTCACCGTCGCGCTGGGTCATTCAGGACCTCCTCGGAGTATTGTATAACAAATGGCTCCTCTTGATCGTCATGAACGAGCCTACTCCCTGGAAACAATGATCTTGTCGATGAGGCCGTAATCGAGGGCGGCATCGGCCTCGAGTATGAAATCGCGCTCGGTGTCATCGTTGATCTTTTCGATCTTCTGCCCGGTGTGATCGGCCAGAATTTTGTTGAGACGCTCACGAAGCTGCATGATGTCCTTGGCATGGATGTCGATGTCCGTGGCCTGCCCCTGGAGACCGGACATCAGCGGCTGATGCATGAGCACCCGGCTGTGCGGGAGAGCGAAGCGCTTGGTCTTGGCGCCCCCGGCGAGCAGGACCGCACCCATCGACGCGGCCTGGCCGAGGGCGATGGTTGCCACATCGGGCTTGACGTACTGCATGGTGTCGTAGATTGCGAGGCCTGCGGTGATCGATCCGCCGGGGGTGTTGATGTAGAGGTAGATGTCCTTTTCAGGTTTTTCCGCCTCCAGGAAGAGCATTTGCGCGATCACCAGGGACGCCGCCTGATCGTCAATAGCGGACCCCAGAAAAATGACGTTGTCTTTGAGCAGCCGCGAGTAGATGTCGTACGCACGCTCGCCTCGGCTGGTCTGTTCGACGACCATCGGAACCAACATCATTCCACCTCCCCGCGGGCGCGACGAATCATTTCGTCCACGGTAGCAGCGATCCGGGCGCCGTGACGCACCCGATCCAGTTTTTTCTCCGCCGCGAGATTCGCCTTGTGCTCCGAGGGGGGAAGACCCAGGCGAGTCGCCTCCGATGCAACGTATGCATCGACGTCTGACTCCGGAACCGGTACCTCCCACGTCTCCGCCATTTGCTCGAGGACCAGCGTGTCGAGCACCTCTTGGCGGGCTGCCGGTTCGGCCTTGGCCGCGAGTTCCTGCCAGTCGATCTTCTCGGGATCGATGTTCACGCCCTGCATCGCGATGGTGTAGGCATAGCGGTCGAGCTGCTCGCGCACCGTTGACTGAACGAGGGAGGAAGGAAGCTCGCCGTGGTCGATGCCTTCCTCGAGGTGGTCGAGAATGAAACGACGCCACTGCGTGCGCCGGTCACCCTTTTTCTGCTGCCCGAGCACGTCGGTGATTCGTCCGCGCAACTCCTCCAGGTCCTCGAGGCCGATGGTCGTGGCAAGATCGTCGTCGATCTCCGGCAGCTGCTTGCGTTTCAGCGATTTAACCTTGATGGTGTAGGCAACCGTCTTGCCGGCCTTGCCCGCGTCCTCGAGATCATCCGGCAGGATTTTGGTGGCGGTGCGCTCGTCGCCGACTTTGGCGCCCTGCACAGCTTCGTTGACTTCCGGCGGGACCGATTCGGAACCGATGATGAACTGTGCATCCTCCTCGGTGAAGGGCTCGTCATCGCTACCTTCCACAATGCCCTCGAGATCAACCTCGATCATCAGTCCGTCCTCGGCCGCCTCGGACTCAGCCGGCGCCCACACCGCCTGCTCGTCGGCCACCTTGGCGAGCTCAACATCGACCTCGGCGGCGGCCACTTCGACCGACACCTCGGGCAACGTCAGTTCGCCGAGCTCCGGGAGCTCGTACTGGGGGCGAACTTCGAGCTCGGCGGTAAAGTCGAACGCGCCGTCGGTGGCAAAGTCGAGAGTGTGAATGTGCGGGTCGGTGAGAGGTTCGATGTTCTCCTCGCCGTCAACAACCTCGCGCCATAAGAGACTGGTGAGATGCTCCTTGAGCTCATCCAGGATCTCGTCGGCATACCGGGCCCGCACCGCCGCTGCCGGTGCTTTGCCGGGACGAAACCCCGGCACCTGCGCCTTGCTGCGGATGGTGCGGACGATGCCGTCGCGCTCGCGGGCCACCGCCTCGGCGTCGAGGTGCGCGGCGATCTCTATCGTGTGGTTCGCTCGTCGTGTGAGTGTGTAAGGCATGAAGCTCCGTTGTTCGCGAATTGGTGCGAAAGGGGGGATTCGAACCCCCACGGGGGGACCCCCACGAGAACCTAAATCTCGCGCGTCTACCGGTTCCGCCACTTTCGCAGAAGGGTCGATGGTGAGCCGTGGAGGAATCGAACCTCCAACCTAGTGATTAAGAGTCACTTGCTCTGCCAATTGAGCTAACGGCCCACAACCATTGGTCACTATACGGA
>Ga0209013_10000773_pt1 | contig 29164 bp, 24 predicted proteins | sample Cruoilmetagenom2_FD_187291 | JGI IMG/M metagenome (GOLD analysis project Ga0209013, IMG submission 187291) | Oil polluted marine microbial communities from Coal Oil Point, Santa Barbara, California, USA - Sample 2 (SPAdes) (version 2) | ecosystem: Environmental > Aquatic > Marine > Oil seeps ...
GCAAATTCTTGTAGACATATTTCAAATTATAAATTTTTGGAAACTATTTCTTTCAAAATTTGAACTCTCAAAATATTGGGCTTTTTAAGGTTTGACTAAATAAGCTATTTGCACATCATTATTTTTTGCGCATTTACCTGTTTTGCTTTATCGACTCTTCTAAGATTAATGTGCAAACAAAAACCCATCCACGAAATTCGTGAATGGGTTTTATTTTTGAGGTCTCTGGCGGATTCGAACCGCCGTGGATGGTTTTGCAGACCACTGCCTAGCCACTCGGCCAAGAGACCCTTTTTCCTGAAAGGCGTTGCAAAGATATAAATTTCTATTTTACCTGAACAAACTTTTTTTAGCTTTTGTGATAAAAAATTAAAGCGATGCTTATAATTCGAGACTAATCAGCATTTTATCTACTTAAAGTGAGGCTGACTTTTTCGATTTGTCCGCCCATAGGTGGATTCATTTTCGAAACTTTAACACTTGCATGCTGCAATTCGGGGAAATTTTCATACAAAGTATCGAGAATTCGCTCACAGACGTGTTCTAGTAAATGAGATTTAATTTGAAGTTGCTTTTTGATCATTTCATATGCACGCTGATAATTTAGAGCATCACTAATAGCATCACTTTCAGCTGCTTTTTGTGCATCGTATTCCATCCGGACATATACCGTAAATTTGTTGCCAACGATTTGCTCTTCTTTAAAGCATCCGTGGTAGGCATAAAATTCCATGCCTTCTAATTCAATTATTCCCATCTTTTAGATCTCCTGTTATTTGGCGAAAATAAGAGATTAATTTTCAATTGCAAAATCCTATTTTTTATCCTGATAAAGAAGCTAGGCTGGTAATAATTAAGGGAATTTCTATACTTTTGTTTTTTTGTTCTGTTTTGCAGTCAATGAAACAATTTATTGTAAATTTATTGAATTGCAATTCGTATCGAAAGGTAAGGCAGGATTCTATTCAGAATCCGGGTAAATCAAGTGTCATTTTAAATGTAGTAGTATGGATAACAAGAATGTAAAAGAAGAGAATGTTAATGAAACTAAATCTCTTAATTTTATCCAGCAGATTATTGAAGAAGATCTGAAAAACAATGTGAATGATGGAAGAGTACACACCCGATTCCCTCCGGAACCAAATGGGTATCTTCACATCGGCCACGCAAAGTCGATATGCCTAAACTTTAGCCTTGCACAGCAATATCAGGGAAAGTGTAATTTGCGATTCGACGATACAAATCCTGCTAAAGAGGAAACGGAGTATGTTAATTCGATTATGGAGGATATTAAATGGTTGGGATTCCAATGGGATGGCGAGCCTGTATATACCTCAAATTACTTCGACCAGTTATATCAATGGGCGGTTAAATTAATTAATGATGGAAAAGCTTATGTGGATGATCAGACTGCAGAGCAAATTTCTGAGCAAAAAAAATCGCCAACTGAAGCTGGAATTGAAAGTCCTTACCGCAGCCGCAGCATATCTGAAAACCTGGATTTGTTCGAGAGAATGAAGAATGGTGAGTTTGAGGATGGGGAAAAAGTGCTGCGAGCAAAGATTGATATGGCATCTCCTAATATGCATATGCGCGACCCAATCATGTATCGAATTATGCATGCCACACACCACAGAACTGGTGATAAATGGTGCATTTATCCTATGTACGACTATGCTCATGGTGAATCGGATTATATAGAAGGAATCACTCATTCTATCTGTACATTGGAATTTGAAGTGCATCGCCCACTGTACGAATGGTTTGTAGAAAATTTGACTGAAACCGAATATCGTCCAAAACAGCGCGAGTTTGCTCGGTTAAATTTGAGTTATACTGTGATGAGTAAGCGTAAATTGTTGGAATTGGTTACTGATAATCATGTGAATGGTTGGGACGATCCGCGTATGCCAACTGTTTCGGGATTACGAAGAAGAGGATTTACACCCGATTCTATTCGCCGTTTTGCGGATATTATTGGTGTTGCCAAGCGAAACAATGTGATCGATGTATCGCTCTTGGAGCATTGCGTTCGGGAAGATTTGAATAAAACGGCTCCTCGTGTAATGGGTGTTTTAAATCCAGTTAAACTGATTATTGATAACTATTCAGAAGAAAAGGAAGAGTATTTGAGTATTGAAAACAATCCTGAAGATCCTGCTAGTGGAAGTCGTGAAATTCCTTTTTCTCGTGAATTATATATTGAGCAGGAGGATTTTATGGAGGATGCTCCTCGTAAATTCTTTAGAATGACTCCCGGACGTGAGGTTCGTTTAAAAGCCGGTTATATAGTGATGTGTGAGAATGCGGTGAAAGATACTGATGAAAACATTACTGAAATTCACTGTACCTACGATCCTAAATCGAAGAGTGGTAGTGGATCAGAGGAGAGCAAGCGTAAGGTAAAAGGAACGTTACACTGGGTTTCTGTCAAGCATGCTTTAAAAGCAGAGGTTCATATTTACGATAGATTATTTAATGACGAAGCTCCTGATGGCCATAAAGACAAAGACTTTAAGGATTTTATTAATCCAGATTCATTGAATATTTTGGATACTTGTTATGTGGAGCCAAGTTTGCAAACAGCAAAACCAGAGGATCATTTTCAGTTTCAGCGTTTGGGATATTTTTCTTTGGATAAAGATTCTACTGTAGAGAAATTAATTTTCAACAGAACCGTTTCTTTAAAAGATTCCTGGGCTAAAACACAAAAGAAAAAATAACGATTGAAGAAGATATATTTTAATCTGACAGAGTCTTAATTCTGTCAGATTTTTATATGCTTGTTTATTGAAAAAGTGTTATAAATCGAAAGCGAATTCTGCTAATCTGGTTTCCTTTATCTGATTTGTAAAAAAACCACTTCTGATATAGAAGTGGTTGAAATGAGAGAAGTAGTTTCTTTTATTTTTTGATATTTTCGATTGCGTAATTTAAACGCTTAATTGTTTCTTCTTTACCAAGAATTTCGATGATATCGAACATGTGCGGTCCTTTTCCTGCACCTACCATAGCCAATCGGAAAGGATTCATGATTTTTCCAAATCCAATTTCCTTGGCAGTAATCCATTCTTTTACAATCTTCTCAGAATTAATAGAACTAAAGTCTGATATATCTTCTAATATGCTAATTAATTCGTTCATTAGAGTAGGAGTGTCTTCTTTCCATCCCTTTTTAAGAGATTTTGCATCAAATTCTTTCGGTGCTTCAAAAAAGAAATTTACCTGATCCCATAATTCTGCAACAAAATCTACTCGGTCTTTTACCATTCCGCAAACTCGATTTACTATTTCCTGATTCGCAGTAATGCTTTTTTCTTTTAGAATTTGCTTAGTGAAAAGGCTTCCAATCTCTTCATCTGATTTTTTTACTAAATATTGACGATTGTACCACTTTGTTTTTTCCGGATCGAATTTAGATCCCGATTTTCCAACTCGATCAAGGCTGAAAATTTGTGTTAATTCTTCCATAGAGAATATTTCCTGTTCTGTTCCCGGATTCCATCCTAAGAAAGCAAGCATATTTATAAAAGCTTCGGGGAAGTAACCTTCCTCACAATATCCTGAAGATATTTCCTGAGATTTTGGATCAATCCATTGCAATGGAAATACAGGAAAACCTAATTTGTCTCCATCACGTTTGCTAAGTTTTCCTTTGCCTACAGGTTTTAAAATCAATGGAAGATGTGCGAATTTTGGCATATCGGCTTCCCATCCAAAGGATTGATATAGCAGTACATGCAATGGCATTGATGGTAGCCATTCTTCCCCTCTAATAACATGGGAAATTTTCATAAGGTAGTCGTCTACAACATTTGCTAAATGATAAGTTGGCATACCATCCGATTTGAATAGTACTTTATCATCAAGGGTTGAAGTGTTGAAGACAACATGTCCGCGAATTTCATCATTTAAATGAAGTTCTTCTCCAATAGGCATCTTGTAACGAATTACATACGCTTCCCCTGCGTCAAGTTTTTTCTGAACTTCATCTGGTGCTAATGCTAAAGAGTTATTTAAATTTTCACGTGTTTCGTGATTGTAGGTAAAAGTTTTCTTTTCCTCTTCGAAATTTTTACGAATATCAGTTAATTCTTCAGGTGTGTCGAATGCATAATATGCATTTCCTGAATTTATTAACTTGTCGGCATATTCGCGGTACATTGGTTTCCGTTCCGATTGACGATAAGGTCCATATTTCCCACCTATTGTGGCACCTTCATCTATTTGAATACCACACCATTTTAGAGCATCAATAATGTAATTTTCAGCACCAGGAACATATCTTGTTTGGTCTGTATCTTCAATTCTTAACAAAAAATCACCATGGTGCTTCTTTGCAAATAAATAGTTGAAAAGGGCTGTTCTAACACCCCCCATATGAAGTGGTCCGGTTGGACTTGGGGCAAATCTAACTCTTACTTTTTTGTTGCTCATTGTAATATCCATTAATTTGGCAACAAATATAAGAAATATGGTTTAGGATTTGAGACAGAGAATACAAAAGAAATTAATGTAAGAATTTTGCAATGATACTTTTTAATCCGCCAATATCAATAGGTTTAGTTATGAAATCGTCACAACCTGCAGCCATAATTTCTTCGTAAGCTTCGCCATAATGATACGCGGTTTGTGCTATAATGGGAATGTCATTTTTTAGTTTTTTGATACTACGAGTTGCTTCATAGCCATTTAATATGGGCATCTGCATGTCCATTAGTACGAGATCTATTTGTGGATTGGATTTAAATAAATGTATTGCTTCTTGTCCATCTCTGGCTCGAATAAGATTAACCTTGGTGTCGATAAGTATTTCTTCTAAAAAAATATAGTTGAAATCTTCATCTTCTGCTATCAGTAAAACTTTGTTTTCCCAGTTATATTTAGAAGAATAATTCATAGGTGAGATGTATAATTATTTTTTTAATGGTCAATCAAAGTTAAATCAATATGTTATAACATAAAAATGGTTTTAGTGTTTTTTTTGTTTAAAGTGAATTGATTAGGCCGGGTAAAAAGCAAAGGGAATCTCGTTCGAAATTCCCTTTATTCCTTTACTTCTTGGTATTTATCTTATTTCTGAACCAGGTTTTATTGCCTGATCGGGAGACACGAAGGATAGTTTTCCATCTGCATCTTCAGCCATTAGAATCATTCCTTGTGATTCTATTCCTTTTAATTTTTTGGCTTCGAGATTCACTAGTACGCTTACTTGTTTACCAATGATTTCCTCGGGTTTATAATATTCTGCAATTCCTGATACAATTGTTCTTTGATCAATTCCTGTATCAACTAATAATTTTAATAACTTCTTTGTTTTAGGTACTTTTTCAGCTTCTAATATGTTACCTACTCGAATATCTAATTTCATGAAATCGTCAAAATTGATATTTTCTTTCGCAGGAAGTACTTTTTTATTTTCAGCCTGATTGGCTGCTTTGGTCTCTAATAATTTATCTATTTGGGCTTGTATGGTACTATCTTCAATTTTTTCGAACAATAAAGAAGCTTTATTAATTTGATGACCTTCGGGTAGTACGTTTTTACCGATATTTTCCCATTCCAATTTTGCCATATTTAGGAAACCACGAAGTTTTTGAGCCGTGAATGGAAGAAATGGTTCGATTAAGGTGGAAAGATTAGCTGTAATCTGAAGAGAAATATTCAGAATAGTTTTTACACGAGCTTCATCTGTTTTTATGATTTTCCAAGGCTCTGTGTCTGCTAAATATTTATTCCCTAAACGAGCTAAATTCATTGCATCTTTCAAGGCTTCGCGAAAATGGTAATTCTCTATATTTTTTTCAACCTGTTTAGTTATTCGTGGAATTTCGGCTAGAGTTTCTTTGTCGAAATCAATTAAATCTTCAGCGGCAGGAACTATTCCATCAAAATATTTATGAGTAAGAACTAATGCACGATTTACAAAATTTCCTAATATAGCGACCAATTCGTTATTATTGCGAGCCTGAAAATCTTTCCAGGTAAAATCGTTGTCTTTGGTTTCAGGTGCATTAGCAGTCAACACATATCTAAGCACATCCTGTTTTTCTGGAAATTCCTCTAAATATTCGTGTAACCAAACAGCCCAATTTCTACTAGTTGAAATCTTATCTCCTTCAAGATTTAAAAATTCATTTGCTGGTACATTTTCGGGTAAAATAAAAGAACCTTCTGCTTTCAGCATGGCAGGAAAAATAATACAATGGAATACGATATTATCTTTTCCTATAAAATGAACCATTTTAGAGTCTTCCGCTTTCCAGTATTTTTCCCAGTCTGGCGTAAGTTCTTTTGTGGCAGAAATATATCCGATAGGAGCATCAAACCAAACGTAAAGTACTTTTCCTTCAGCTCCTTTGGCAGGAACTGGCACTCCCCAGTTTAGATCACGTGTTACCGCACGAGGATGTAATCCGTTATCTAACCACGATTTGCATTGTCCGTAAACATTTGCTTTCCATTCCTTATGATCTTCTAAAATCCATTTTTTAAGCTGTCCTTCATATTTATCTAAAGGAAGATACCAGTGTTTTGTTTCTTTCAGCTCTGGTTTGTTCCCGGTAATGGCTGATGTTGGATTGATTAAATCTGTAGCATTAAGAGAGGTTCCACAACTTTCGCATTGATCGCCATAGGCTCCTTCGCTATTGCAATGCGGACAGGTTCCGGTAATATATCTGTCTGCTAAAAACTGATTTGCATTGGCATCATAAAATTGTTCACTTGTTTTTTCAACAAATACGCCTTTATCGTAAAGGGTTTTAAAAAATTCAGAGGCAGTTTCGTGATGTGTTTTAGAACTGGTTCTGGAATAAACATCAAACGAAATCCCAAATTTTTCAAAAGAATCTTTAATTATATTGTGATATTTATCAACCACATCCTGAGGAGTAATTCCTTCTTTCTGTGCTTTTATAGTAATAGGTACACCATGTTCATCGGAACCACCAATTAATAATACATCCTCACCTTTCATTCTTAGATATCTAACATATATGTCAGCGGGAATATATACACCGGCTAAATGGCCAATATGAACTGGTCCATTTGCATAAGGTAAGGCAGTAGTTACAAGTGTTCTGTTAAATTTTTTCATATATAATTATTTTCTTTCGTTTTCCTTCGGGAAGCAATAGTGTAATTCTTTCCTAACAGATTGTGACGTATATAATTGAATTTAAATGCTTGTTGCATCAGAATTACTAATTTTTGATAGGAATAGCAATTGATGTTTTGATTTCAAGATTTCCTCTGTTAAATTTGTTTACCTACTTGATTAATAATGATGATTGAATCAAATTGTTGGCAAAGATAAGATAGAATTGGAAATAAAGTTATTATCTATTTGTATTTTATTCTTATTTTGATCATCCTCAACTAAAACTAAATTAATATGTATCAGCCTGCTGCCTTAAAAAAAGGAGATAAAATAGGAATCATTTCACCGGCTGGAAGAATTGATCCGGACAGAGTTGGTTTTGCAGTTAGGCAACTGGAAGATTGTGGCTTTAAGGTTGTCTTAGGCAAGCATGTGTTTGATGTAGACAATCAATTCGCAGGAAAGGATATTGATCGCTTGAAAGATTTGCAGATGATGTTGGATGATTTTGAAATTAAAGCAATATTGTGCTCTCGGGGAGGTTATGGTAGTGTGCGAATATTAGAGCATATAAACTTTGATTGGTTTATTCGTAATCCGAAATGGATTGTTGGCTATAGCGATATTACTGTTTTTCATACTTATTTAAATAATGTATTAGAGGTGGAGAGTCTGCATGCTGCAATGCCTGTCAATTTTTTTAAACAAGAGAATGGAAAGGCATTTTCTACTCTGAAGGAGGCGCTTAGGGGGAATTTTGAGGATTATGAAATTGATGCTCATCCGTTGAATCGTAATGGAATGGCGAAGGGAGAATTAATTGGTGGTAATTTATCGATTTTATATAGTTTGCGTGGAACTTTTATGGATTTTGATTCATCGGGAAGAATTCTTTTCATCGAGGATGTTGGAGAAAATTTATACCATATTGATCGTATGATGCAGAATTTAAAAATGGGAGGTAAGCTATCGGAACTACAAGCTCTAATTGTAGGAGGAATGAGCGAAATGAAGGCTGGGGATCCTGAATTCGGCAGAACAGCTTATGAAATAATAAATGAAACGGTTCAGTTTTATAATTATCCAGTGGTTTTCGATTTTCCGGCTGGACATATTCGGGAAAATTGGACTTTACCAATGGGAAAATATCTTGAATTGCAGGTTGGTGAAGAAAAAGTGAAATTTATCTGGAACAAATAAAATTATGGCGGATCACAATGATTTAGGTAGATTAGGAGAAGATTTAGCAGCAAAGTATCTCCTGAAAAAAGGCTATCAAATTTTAGATAGGAATTGGATTTTTCAAAAAAAAGAATTGGATATAGTCGCAATTAAAGATGATATATTAGTTGTGGTAGAAGTGAAATCAAGATCAACTGCATACTTTGAACATCCCGCTGATGCTGTTACTCTAACTAAAATAAAATTTTTGGTGAGAGCAACTCAGGCGTATGTTGATTTAAAAGAAATTAAACAAGAGGTGAGATTTGATGTAATTGCCGTTCTGAAAAATGCAAATAGTTATAATATAGAGCACATTGAGGATGCCTTTATAGCTCCAGTTGACTAATCAGCCATATATTTATCAATGGTTTCTAATAGTTCCTCAAAACGTATAGGTTTAGCAAGATAATCATCACAACCGGCATCTAAAATACGCTCTCGATCTCCTTCTAAAGCATAGGCGGTCTGTGCAATGATTGGAATCTGCTTGTGATTCTTCTTAATTCTTCTTGTAGCTTCACACCCATCCATAATTGGTAATCTAATATCCATTAGAATTACATCAATGTCATCCGTGAATTCAATTATATCAACAGCTTCTTTTCCATTTTTGGCCCAAAGTAATTCTGATTCAGTTCTGCTTAGCGCAGCATCAAAAAACATGTTGTTGATTTCTTCATCCTCAACAATTAGTATTCTTTTGTCTTTCCAATTATATTTTTGAATATAGCTAACCTGTTTCATTGGTTTTGTTATATATTTAACATCTTTATCGTGGATTAAATATACAAAATTGCAACAAGTAAAAAAAAATAGTTTTTCAACCTTGGTTAATAAATAGCTTTTTTATAAGGAACCATGGAGTGGTTTGTTTTTTAAGATTAGGTAATTTAAAAGATGTTGTTAATGAACATATTTTAGGTTTTTATTTTTATGAATAAATAACTATTTAAGCAAATGTTAAGTTCTTTTAAATGGTTTCTTCGCAAATTAAGATGAGGAATGTATGATATTTCCGTCTTATTTCTTAAAAATAAATTATTAATATTGAAGAGATTATAAGTTAGGTGATTTTTAAATTTGTGTTTTTATAAAATTCTAAATTTGAGGTAGAATATTTGGATGTTGTTTTAATATACTATAGAGAATTGTGATTAATGATATTATAAAGCTGATATTTTATGAATATAGAAGAGTTGCGTTTGTATTGTTTGGCAAAGAAAGCCGTTACTGAGAGTTTTCCATTCGATGAAGAAACATTAGTTTTTAAAGTATTGGATAAAATGTTTTTGCTCACCAATATCAATGGTGATTTAAAAATGAATGTGAAATGTGATCCGGAAAAGGCTATTGATCTAAGGGAGAGATACGCTAGTGTTCTTCCTGGTTATCATATGAATAAAAAACTCTGGAATACTGTGATATTGGATTCTAGTATTTCTGATCAGATCATTAAACAATGGATTGACGATTCCTACAATTTAATTGTAGAAAAGTTACCGAGAAAAAAACAGGAGGAGTTGAAAAAACACTAAGCATTTATTTATACAAACAACAAATATTATTAAAAATTATGAAGAGGATAATTTCGGTTATTTTTGTTTTGGCATTAATGAGTCAAAATTTTTTAATTGCGCAAGTAAATCCAACTGATAAAAGAGTATTTACTACAGTTAAAGAAGTGAAAACTACACCAGTAAAAGATCAGCAGAGTACTGGTACATGTTGGTGTTTTGCAACTACTTCGTTTATTGAAACAGAACTATTACGGTTAGGTGCACCTGAATTGGATCTTTCGGAAATGTACACGGTGCGTTTGGCATATTCGCAAAAGGCTAAGCGATATTTTCGTTTGCATGGAATGGGGAATTATAGCGAAGGAGGACAAGCGCACGATGTGATGAATATTGTTCGAGAGTTCGGTTTTGTACCTCAAGATGTTTATGGCGGAAACCAGTACGGAAGTAAATATCATATTCATCAAGAGATGGAGAAATCAACTAAATCTATGTTGGATGAGATTGTTAAGAATCCAAATAAAAAAGTCACTCCTGTCTGGCTACAGTCGTTGAATGGTGTTTTGGATACCTATATGGGTAAAGTGCCAACTAAATTTGAATATGAAGGGAAAGAGTATACTCCTCAGAATTTTGTGGAAAAATTTGGTTTCAATCCTGATGATTACATTGAGTTAACATCGTACAGTCATCATCCGTTTTATAAGCAGTTTGATCTCGAGATTCCAGATAATTGGTCGAATGATCTATATTATAATCTACCAATTGATGAATTGATGGAGGTGATAAATAATGCTTTGAATAATGGTTATTCCGTTTGTTGGGATGGAGATGTAAGTGAGAAAGGATTTTCTCATAGAAAAGGTTATGCCGTTCTCCCTGCTCTCAAGGGAAAAGATATGACTAATTCAGAAATTGCGAAGTGGGAAGATCCTGAAAAAAGTGAATCAGAAAAGGAGAATGTTTCTAAAAAAGAGCCTGAAGTTAATCAGGAAATGAGACAGAATACTTTTAATGATTATGAAACTACCGATGATCATTTAATGCATTTAACTGGTATTGTGAAAGATCAGAATGGAAAATTGTATTACAAAACAAAAAATTCGTGGGCAACAGATAGTAATGATTTCGGAGGATATTTAAATATGAGTGAATCATATGTTCGATTAAAGACCATAGCAATTATGGTACATAAGGATGCAATTCCCAAAAAATTGAAAAAGAAATTAAGGCTTTAGGTCTTGCTGAGAAATGATAAAAGGCGCCATCGTGGCGCCTTTTTTTTATACCTGATTTTATGTGTGAATTCATTGGAGTTAAGCAAAGGTTTTCTATTGTTTAATCAAAACAGTTGTGAAATATTATCTGCTTTTTTAAAAATATTTCATAATATTGTCTGACCATTAACTATTTAACCTTATGACAACCCAATATTCAATACCCATAAATAAATTCAGAGAGGGAAATCAGACTGCTTTTAAAGATTTGTATAATAAATACTACGATTCATTATTCTTATTTGGACAGAAATATATCACGAATCGGAATGCAGTGGAAGACATCATTCAGGAAACTTTTTTAAAAGTTTGGGAGAAAAGAGATTCTTTTTTTCATGAAGCAACCTTGCGTGCCTATTTGTACAAAACGATGCGTAACTCTTGTTTGAATGTAATAGAGCATGAAAAAGTTTGCAGGAATTATCAGGAAGGATCAGTAAAAGATATTGAGAGTAATGATTTCTTTCTGCATAATGTGATAGAAGAAGAGGTTAATAGAATTATTGCAGAGACTATTCAAAAATTACCAGAATCAGCAAGACTGATTTATTTATTAAGTCTTAAAGGCCTGAAAAATGCTGAAATTGCGGAGGATTTGGATATTTCAATCAACACTGTTAAAACTCAAAAGCAAAGAGCTAGTAGGTTTTTAAAAGAAAATCTGAAAAATTTATTTACTCTATTGTGTTTTTTATGAGGAAGTTGGTTGCTTTTTTTTAATTAAAGGATGATAAAAGAAATATTTTTGTCACCCTTTTTTTCATTTTAACTGTTATAGTACATACAAACTGCATTGGAAGGATATGAAAAATAATTTGCATTTGGGTTTTAATATTGCTGATTTGATCGTGAAGAGATTGGAGGGAAAGCTTTCGGAAGAAGAGGAGGCAGTTTTAGAAGAATGGAAATATGCGAAGGAAGAAAACCTTGTTTTATTTCATAGGTTATCGCAAAATCCAGAGAAACAGTATTTCGCGAGAGAGGGTAAGTTGGAAGAATCAAAGAGAGTGGAAGTTTGGAATCGCATTGAACAAAGAATTAAGCGCGAAAAACGAGCTCGAATCTTAAGTAGTTTCTCGAAAGTTGCAGCAGTTTTGGTTCTTGCAATTGGAAGTGTGATTTTTTTCACTAATCTGAATAAGCAGTCGAAAAATTATTCTGAAACCATAATATCACCAGGTAAAAACCTGGCTCTTTTGGTAACGGGTAATGGCGAAAAGTATGAGTTGGATAAAATGGTGAGTATAGAGGAAAGTGGAGTTCGTATATCCAATGAATCGGAAGAGTTAGTTTATCAGAAGACTGAAGTTGAGAAGACAAAGAAACAATTAACCTTTAATACAATTCTTATACCCAAGGGGGGGGAATATAAATTGACCTTAATGGATGGAACTAAAATTTGGCTCAATTCAAATTCGAAACTTAGCTATCCTTCTGAATTTGGAGATGGTGTCCGAAAAGTACAGTTGGAAGGGGAAGCATATTTTCAAGTGGCTAAAGATTCGCTTCATCCATTTATTGTTGATGTAAATAAAATTCAGGTTAAAGTATTAGGAACCTCGTTTAATGTTAATGCTTACGGTGATAATGATGAAATTGTAACCACTCTTGTGGAAGGAAAAGTAGAAGTAAAAGATGAATTTTGGGGTGAAAAAGCAAAATTATTACCCAATGAGCAATTTCGGTTTAATAAATTGAATGGGAAATGTGCAAAGGATAAAGTAGATACCAAAATTTACACAGCATGGACAAATGGTCGGTTTGTTTTTGAAAATGAGAATTTGCAAGAGATAATGAACCGACTATCAAGATGGTATGACGTAGAAGTTTTCTTTCTTAATAATGATGTTAAAAATCTTAAATTTTCTGGCGATGTGGCTCGCTATGAGGATATTAATCAAATATTAGAGATGATTGAAGTTACTCAAAAAGTGAAATTTACGATTAAGGATAGAAGTTTAATGGTTGAAAAAATATAAAAAAAAATCCGGGATCTGCAGCCACAAATCCCGGACAAAGCCAATAAACATTTCTATCTGTGATAGAAATATAGTACTAACCAAATCACATTCAAAACTATGAAAAAAAATCGAAAAAAGTCTTTTTTACAGCAAAGAAAATTGTTTTTTGCAAAAAGACTTCTATTCTTACTTCTTGCAATCAATGTTGTGCATTTTCATGCATTGGCAATACCGCAGGGGAAAATCCTTGAACTTAAGATAGATAGTGGTTCTTTAATAGATGTTTTTAATCAGATTAAAGAAAAAACCAATTACACTTTTCTGTATAATGTTGACGACATTAGGCAAATTAAAAAAGATGTAAACTTAAATGGTTCTGCTCGGAGTGTAAAATCTATCTTAAATGACTGTCTGGAAGGTTCTGGTTTGACATATGAGCTAAAAGATCAGGTAATTATAATTAAACCAGCTCCAAAAACCAATACAAAAGATGAGTCTACTTCTATTCAAACAAAGAAAGAGGCAAGGAAAATTTCAGGTGTTGTGACAGATACAGATGGTGTTGGTCTTCCTGGTGTTTCTGTTTTTATCAAAGATTCCAGTGTAGGAACTACTACAAATATTGACGGATACTACCTGATTGATATATCAAACAAAGCAGGTGTCGTTCTGGTTTTTTCGTTTATAGGAATGGATAAACAGGAGATAGCAATAACAAATCAATCAGAATTGAATATTGTGCTTTCAACCTCATCGGAACAAATTGATGAGGTTGTTGTTACTGGTTATCAGGTTATTGATAGGAGATTGTTTACAGGATCGGCTGCAAAAATTAAAACGGAAGAAATAAAACTAGAAGCAACTCCTGATGTTTCACGATTCCTACAGGGCCAAGTGGCTGGGGTTTCTGTAGATAATGTATCTGGAACTTTTGGTACAGCACCTGTTGTTCGTATTCGTGGTAATGCATCCTTAAATGGAAATAATAAACCACTTTGGGTAGTGGATGGTGTAATCTTAGAAGATTTAATTGAAGTCACAGCTGATGATTTAACATCAGGTAACTTGTCGACGGTATTAAGTTCTGGAGTTGCAGGATTAAATCCTGATGACATCGAAGATATTCAGGTTTTAAAAGATGCTTCGGCAACTGCATTATATGGTGCTCAAGCAATGAATGGTGTAATTGTAATCAATACCAAAAAAGGAAAAGTTGGTAAACTAAAGGTGAATTATACAGGTAGTATCGCGATAAAGGAACGTCCGAATTATTCTCAGTTTGATATTGCAAATTCTGTATCTGAAATTTCTTTTTATAAAGAACTGGTTCGAAAAGGATGGATTGATTTAGCTTCATCTGTTAAAGCCAGAGATTATGGTGTAATGGGGAAAATGTTTAACCAAATTGATGAGGGAACAATTAATTGGGGAACTGACGGAGGTTTGAACGAAAATTTTCTTTCTAAATATGGTAATGCCAATACTGATTGGTTTGATATTCTTTTTAAGAATTCAGTCACTCAGCAGCATTCCTTTAGTTTTTCCGGAGGCTCAGATAATGCTATTTATTATGCGTCTTTGAGTTTGTATAATGATGATGGAAGAACGATTGCTGATAATGTAACTAAATACACCGCTACAATGAAGGGTGATTTTAAATTATCAGATAATTTTAAGGTAGGTCTAAAACTATCAATAAATCACAGAGATCAAAAATTACCAGGATCGAAAGATCGCGATTTTAATGCTGTAGAAGGAGTTTATCAACGTGATTTTGATATTAATCCATTTAGTTATGCTTTAAATACTAGTAGAAGTATGAGAGCATATGATGACAATGGTGATCTTGAATTTTTCAGAAGAGAGTACAACGATTTTAATATTATTCATGAGCTAAATAATAATTCGGTTGATCTTACTGCAACAGATGTAGTAGCCCAAGTGAATTTAGATTATAGTTTAAGCAAAACTTTAAGTTTAAGTACTATAGCTCAGGTTCGAAGAAATGCTGCATTACGTGAGCACAAAATTCACGAGAATTCAAATCAGGCAAATGCATATCGTGCTGAGAGCACGCAATTTATTCGCGATGCAAACCAATTATTATTCAGAGATCCTGACGAACCAAACTCAAACCCTTATTCTATTTTGCCTGTTGGTGGATTTTATAATACAATCAACAATAGTTTAGATTTTTTCTCAGTTCGTAATTCTATTTCCTGGAATCCAACAATTAATGATACACATATTATGAGTTTCTTGATTGGTCAGGAGATTAAGTATACCGATCGTAAAGAAATTGGAAGTGATGGTTGGGGAATACAGTATGATAGAGGAGGATTATATAGTGAACATCCATACTTATCCAAATATCTTAGTTTAAATAATCAGATCCGTGAAAGATATGATGAGCAGAGAGATAGATACGTTGGCTACTTTCTGAATGGAGCTTATTCCTATTTAGGGAAATATACTTTTAACAGCACTATTCGTCGCGATGGTTCAAATCAGTTAGGTAGAACCAAAACGGCTCGTCATATGATTTCGTGGAATGTCAGTGGTAAATGGAATATCACAGAAGAAGATTTTATGAAGGGTACGGATTGGGTAAACCTACTTAGCCTAAAAGCCACCTATGGTTTAACGGGTGTTATGGGACCTTCTGCTAGTGCTATTCAAAAAATGACTGCTTATCAAACCTGGCGTCCCTACGATAAAGAAACTGGAATTCAGATTGAAGATCTTACCAATGAGGATTTATCATGGGAGAAGATGTACGAATTTAGTGTAGGTGCAGAAGCAGCATTCTTTAATAACAGAATTTATACCGATTTAGCATACTACAAAAGAAATTCATTCGACTTAATTGGAGCTGTGCGAACTTCAGGTATTGGTGGTGAAGGTATAAAGTATGGTAATTTCGCTGATATGGAAACAGAAGGTTTTGAGATTGCTTTGAACACCGTTAATATCAAATCTAAAAATTTCAAGTGGATTTCCAATATCAATCTAGACTATAATAAGAGTAAAATCACCAAACTGGATAATTATAACAGAATTGGTGATTATGTGGGAAATACCGGGGGAAACTTTTTGGGAAGACCTCGTAGAGGATTGTATTCTATTCGCTTTAATGGATTAACTAATCAAGGTTTGCCTACATTTATCAATAGTGAGGGAAATGCTATTGAAGAGAATATGAATTTTCAGGCTCGTGAAGATGTGATGGATTATTTAAAATATGAAGGTGTACTTGATGCTCCTTATTCAGGAGGGATGACCAATACATTTACCTACAAGAATTTCTCTTTGGGTGTGGGACTTGTTTTTAGAGCAGGTAACAAAATACGCTTAGACGATTTGTTTAAAACGGGTACAACAGGTTTACGACAATATGGTTACTCTTCTATTTCAAAAGATTTGGAGGATAGATGGGTTGCACCAGGAGATGAAAATTTCACAAATATTCCAGCAATTGTTGACAGGAGATTTGAGGATGATTTGAATACTCGAAATCTTAACTTATACGAAATGTATAATAAAAGTGATGTACGGGTAGCTGATGGTAGTTTTGTGAGATTAAAGACAGTAAGTTTTAGCTATACCGTTCCAAAGAATTTCATCAATAATTTGGGTATTGAAAGTGCTCGTTTGTCTATTCAAGCACAAAATCTAGCTTTACTTTATTCAGATAAAAAGCTAAATGGTCTGGATCCTGAGTTTTACAGATCAGGTGGTGTTGCATTGCCTGTACCAAGAACTTATACTTTCTCTCTTAATATTGGATTTTAATGTCAAATTGGTTGATGTTGGTTTTTATTTAACAACATCATCCTATTTTGAATATTTAAACTGAAATTATTAGTGATAAATTGATCAAGAAGATTTAAAGCACATGCGAATAGCTTGGTTTTTAATTAGTAACACACTATTGGATAGGATGATTAAAGAACTCTGCGACCTCTATGTGGCAATTTAAAAACAAATTATAGACATATGAAAAAAATATATATAATACAATTGATTACTCTTTTGTTTTTATCCGGATGTACCGATTATCTGGATGAAATACCAGACAATAGAATAGAGATAAATTCACTCGAAAAGGCTTCCGAATTATTAGTAGCTGCTTATCCGAGGGCTGATTATTTTTTTACTGATTGGATGACTGATAATGTGGAATTTATTGTGACTAATAAACAAATTGCACGAATGACGGATACTTATTTGTGGGAAGATTTGGATGAGTACGACGATTATAATACACCTTCTAATTATTGGAATGAAGCTTACACGGCAATAGCTCAGGCAAATACTGCCCTAGAATCGTTAGGTAAAATTAACGATGATAATATAGATCGTAAAAATGCCATACAAGGAGAGGCGTTACTTTGTCGGGCTTATGCGCATTTTATGTTAGTGAGTTTGTTTGGTGATAATTATAATGAAACTACATCTGTAACTGATTTGGGAGTCCCTTATGTAACAGAGACAGAGAAAGTATTGTTGAAAAATTACAAAAGAAACACAGTAAAAGAAGTATATGATATGGTGGAGAAAGATTTGACCGATGGAATGGCACTTCTTTCTGATGATTACTATTCGGGAAGTAAAAAATATCATTTTACAAAAAATGCAGCCAATGCTTTTGCATGCAGATTTTATATGTATAAAGGAGATTATGCGGAAAGTATAAAATATGCCAATTTAGTATTAGGTGATAATACGGTAAATACTGCTTTTATTAAGGATATGAATGAGTATGGTAATCAGTCAGGATCTGTAGCAAAAAGAAACTTTTTTGTGAGTAATACCGACCCTAGTAATATTTTAATTGTTGAGAAACAAGTTGGTATTGGATTGCGACACTCTTATGGTTATCGTATGGGGGTAAAGCAATGGAATAAATTGTTTGATACTAAAATTTGGAGCGGCAATGATTTAAGAGGCGATTACATGGGGTATTATGGCGATGGCGATAGAAATGTAATTCGTGCTCCAAAAATGAAGGAAGAATTTTATAAAGAGAGTTTGACTGCAACAACAGGATATCCATTTTGTGTACAACCAGTTTTTAGAGGAATAGAACTTCTTTTTAACAGAGTAGAATCTAATATCGAATTAGGAAACTTTGCTATTGCACTAAGCGATCTAAATACCATAGGTCAATTGAGATACGATGGTGCAGCAGCATTAACTATTGCAGATATTCAGGCATATTATGCTAGTCTCGATCCTGATGGAAATATCGTAACACCCGATGAAAAAGAAGCTTTAATGAGCTTACTTTTGGACGAAAAAAGGAAAGAATACTTGCAGGAAGGTATGCGATGGTTTGATATTAAAAGACATGATATCGAAATAACCCACATCACCTTTGATGGTAAAGAAGTTGTTCTTGCTAAGAATGACAAAAGAAAAGTACTTCAAATTCCATTAAATGCAAGTTCTAGAGGAATCATTAAAAACCCACGTTAAACCTACGGAAATGAAAAATATAATAGTAATATTTTGTTTGCTCGTTACAGGGCTTTTCTATTCCTGTGATGAAGGAAATAAAGCAGTGTATGAGCCAGATAGCGTTGTAGAATCTACAGATTCTATTAGCGTTTATTTTAGAGAAAACTTTTTAAAACCATACGGAACAGCAGTGCGTTGGCAGTGGGTGGACAGATATGTTGATGATTCAAAAAGAGTTACTCCTCCTTTCCGGGATGTTTGTGTTCCAATGGGGGAATTTTTGAAGCGATTTTGGTTAGAGCCTTTCATGATTACTGAATCAGGCACAAAATTTATGAAAGACCATTTTCCACCGGAAATAGTTTTTGTTGGATCCAAAATGTACAATAGTGATGGAGAGTCAATTACTTTAGGATATGCCGATGCTGGTGTGCGAATCACTTTTACTCAGGTGAATGAATACGATTTGACCAATAAGGAATGGCTTTTATTACAATTGCGAACAGCCGACCATGAATACGGACATATTATTCATCAACGTCATAATTTACCTAATGGCTTTAAGGAAGTAAGTCCTAAGAATTATAAATCGAACAATTGGTTAAACCTTGCCGGTGATGTACAAGCATCCGGTCCAAAAATCTCAAGGGAAGCTATCTCTCTTGGCATGGTAACGAACTACGGAACTTCCAATGAAAATGAGGATTTTTGTGAAATTTTATCTATTTATCTTACATCTGATAAAGCGGAATTTGAGCAAAGATATTTGACTCATGAACCAGAATTGACTTATCAGAAAATCGACGCTGACGGTAATCCTGTGGTTGACGCTGATGGTAATCCTGTCATGTTAGATCCTGCTGATGATGCAGTAAAAATGAACGAAGGTCGCGATTTGATTTCCATTAAATTGAATATGATTAAGAAATACTATATGGATAATTTTAATGTAGATCTTGATCAGGTTCGCGATGAGATAATGAAAAGAATTGATGAAGTATTAAATCCAGCATAATCATGAAAAATATATTATATGTATTTGTGGCATTAATCACATTATTTTCATCATGTGATAAAAATACCGATCCGGTTTTTGATAAAAGCCCCGAACAAAGATTAAGTTCTGTACTATCAGAATATAAAGCAAAATTGACACAAGGCGATGGTTATTGGATTGCATATTATTCGGGAAGTGCTATCCTGATGAAGTTTAAAGAAGATAATACCGTTGAATTTCGATCTACCTACGATGGAGGAAAGGAAGATAAAACGATAACTTATCGAGTTGGGGCTTCGCAAGTGCCTGAGTTGGTTTTTGAAAATTATACTGTATTTCAAGCACTTTATGAAGCTAATCGAAGTACTGGAGAATATGAATTTCTGTTTGATCATATTTCTAACGATAGAATCGATTTTATTAGTAAAACAGACTTGGGTGACACAAAAACAAAACTCACTTTCTATAAAGGTGTTCCTGAAGATATTGATAAGGTGAAAGCGATGATCGCTAAATTTTCGAAAATGTCTTTTTTTAAGAAAGTATTAGTCGCAGAATCCAGTTACGAGGCCATGTTGATTACTATTCCTGGTGAGGCTACCTTGCAGGTAGTTGATGAGGATGGAAGTATTTCTTCTAATAAATATGGTTTCGAAATAACAAAGGATGGTCTTTTGTTTTCTCCTGAAATCACGATTGATGGCGTTGATGTTGCTTCTTTTATTTACGATGAAGGAAAAGGACAATTTATTGCAAATGCTAGTGGTAAAAACATTTCGATAGAAGTGGGAGCTAAGCCAACGGCACCGCAAAAAGGAATTTACAATGACTTTATGAATACTAATTTTAAAGTCATTGAAAATTATTCTTATGCATTAGATTCAGTTCAGCCATTATTAAAACAGGATATTCCTTTATTAAGTGCATTTCAAATTTATGTACAGTGGGGATACGTGCTTGGTTATGCATCAGGACATGCCGGTGGTAATTGGGCTGGATTTTCAGCCTTTACCTTTGCCGAGAATTCCGATGCTGCGGATGAGTTATTGGTAGCTTGGGATAGTCGTATATACGGCCAATGGTGGAAAGATATTTATTATAATGATGGAGGTCAAAAGTTACTTGGTTTTATTTTAGATCCTAATGGGTTATACATTATGAAAGCAGGACTTGATTCCTATTATCTGATTAGTAATTCAGACCCTTCTCAATATGTATTAGTAGAATAATTAGGTGTCAATTTTGAGAAAACTCTCTTAAAATTGAAATAAAGTATGTAGTTAGGAGGCAGCCATTTGGTTGCCTCTTTTGTTTTATATGATGTTTTAATAAAACTGTATTGCAATTTGAGGATTAACCATACCAGTACATATCAGTTAGAAATTTATTACCTTTGAATCCAGAAAATAATTTTCCTCAAATAGATATACCTATGCCATCAAGTATCTTTCAGGTTTCCAATGAATCAGGAGTTCCGAAATATAAGCAACTCATCAATACCTTATATCACGCCATTGAACAGAACCAGTTAAAGATAGGAGATAGGTTACCATCTATTAATGCGATTTGTAAGGAATTCGGACTATCCCGAGATACTGTTTTGGTTGCTTTTAATGAGTTGAAAAATAGAGGAGTCATATCTTCTGTTCCAGGAAAAGGATATTATGTGGAAAGCACATCAACTCAGTTTAAGCAGAAGATATTTGTATTATTCGAGGAATTTAATGCCTTTAAAGAGATATTATATAATTCTTTCAGGGAACATCTCAAAGGACAGGCAATAGTAGATATATATTTCCACCACTTTAATCGAAATGTGTTTAAGGAATTAATTGAAAATAATAATGGGAAATATACTTCATACGTTATTATGCCGGCAAAATTTAACGATGCCTATACGATTTTAAAGCAATTGCCTTCCGACAAAGTCTATATTCTGGATCAAACCAATGCCACCTTAAAAAAACATTATCCTGCCGTTTATCAGAATTTTGAAAAGGATGTTTTTGAAGCGCTTTTTTCAGGAATCGAATTGCTCAAAAAGTATAAAAAGTTGTATTTGGTTTTTCCGGGAGGTAAGGAACCTATTGGGCAAATGAAAGGTTTTCAAAAGTTTGCAAAAATATTTTCAAATCAATGGGAATTCGAAATTATCGCTACTCTGGAAAATCATGATATAAAAAAAACAGAAGTTTATATTGTTCCCAATGATTTGGATTTGGTAACTCTGGTGAAAGAGGCAAAACGAAAATCTTTTCAAATTGGTGAAGATTTAGGTATCATATCTTATAATGATACTCCTTTAAAAGAAGTGGTTGCAGATGGCATTACTACAATAAGTACCGATTTTAGGGAAATGGGTCGTATCCTGGCCGAAATGATTTTAAATGCTCAAAAAATTCATCAGGAAAATAATTGTCTGCTGATTCAGCGAAACTCTTTGTAGATTTTTTGGGTATAGAATAAAGTGTACTCATCTTTTTCAAATTTTGAGAATAGGAAATAAACGCATACATTTGCCGACCAGTACCAACCAGTAAGATAATAGTATGGATCTTGATGAATTAAAATATGAATTTAGAAATAGCTATGGAGATGGATTATGCAGCGTATATTTTTCTCCTGGACGAGTCAATTTAATTGGAGAACATACCGATTATAATGGGGGTTTTGTTTTTCCATGTGCATTGTCATTCGGAACTTATTTCCTTATTCGAAAAACGGTAGAACGATTTTTTAGGTTTCGTTCGTTAAATCAAGTTCAGGAAGAAAAAGTCGATTTAAACCAACTAACAAAACCGCTGGCAAAAGGAAATTGGGTTAATTATCCTTTAGGTGTAATTGCGCAATTTGTGAAAGATGGACATCATTTTGAAACAGGAGCTGATATTTTAATTGCTGGAAATGTTCCCAATGGTGCTGGTTTGTCTTCTTCTGCTTCTCTTGAACTAGCAACCGGTGTAGCAATAAACGATGCTTATGGTTTTGGTAAAGATAAACTAACATTAGTACAATATGGGCAAAAATCGGAACATGAATTTGCTGGCGTACTTTGTGGGATCATGGATCAATTTGCTTCAGGAATGGGCAAAAAAGATCATGCTATTTATTTGAACTGCGATACGCTAGAATATGAACTTGTTCCGGTTAAGTTGAAAGGTGTAAAAATTGTAATTGGCAATACGAATAGTCCGCATAGTTTAGATTCTGGAAAATATAACCAGCGCGTTGCTGAATGTAAGGCTGCTGTTGATGCAATTTCCCCCTTTAAAAAAATTACAAAACTTGGTGATTTAAGCTTGGATGAGTTCAATTCTTTATCCGATAAAATAAAAGATGTTACGGTGATGCGCAGAGCTCGTCATGTGATAAGTGAAATTGAAAGAACCAATCAGGCAGTAAAAGCATTGAGAGATGGTGATATAATGGCTTTTGGTTTATTGATGAATGCATCTCATGATTCCTTGCGGGATGATTACAAGGTTACTGGTTTTGAGTTGGATTGTATGGTTGATGCTGCCAGAAAAATAAAAGGTGTTATTGGTTCGCGTATGACTGGCGGTGGTTTTGGTGGATCAACGGTTAGTTTAGTCCGGGAGGAATCGGTGGAGGAATTTATAGAAAAGGTTGGAGCTGATTACACTAAGCAAACAGGTTTAGTCGGTGATTTTTACCTTGCCGAAATTGGCGACGGTGGTAAACGAATTGAATAGACAAATTACAGACAGATGGAACAATTTGATTATATAGAAAATCCACATCGTAGATATAACCCACTGACCGATGAATGGGTTTTGGTTTCGCCACATCGGTCGAAACGACCATGGCTGGGACAAGTAGAAAAAGTGGTGGAGGAAGACAGACCATCTCACGATCCAAAATGTTATTTGTGCCCGGGGAATGAAAGGATTGGTGGAGAAGTGAATCCTAATTATAAGGATGTGTATGCTTTTCAAAACGATTTTAGTGCTTTATTGCAGCAATCACCCAAAGGAGTCTTTTCGGATGGGGAGCTGTTTCGTGCCGAAAGCGAATCCGGAATCTGTAAGGTGATTTGTTTTAGTCCCAATCATAGTCTTACCATTCCTGAAATGGAAGTAGAAAATATCCGTAAAGTGGTTGATCTGTGGGCTAAGGAATATCAGGAGATGGGACAAAAAGAAGATATAAACTATGTGCAGATTTTTGAAAATAAAGGTTCAATCATGGGATGTTCGAATCCTCATCCACATGGACAAATTTGGGCATCTTCATCAATTCCATTAGAACCTTCGAAGGAAGCACTCACACAAAAAGCGTATTTCGAAAAATATTGTCGTAGCATGTTATCGGATTATCTGCAAAGCGAATTAGAAAAAGAAGAACGTATTTTGGTGGAGAATGATGCTTTTGTTGCTTTAATTCCTTTTTGGGCGGTTTGGCCTTTCGAAAGTATGATTATCAGTAAAAGAGCTGTTCCCGATTTACTTCATTTATCCGATAAGGAAAAAACAGCTTTCGCAGATATTTATAAAGAACTTACGATAATGTATGATAACTTATTCGAGGTTTCTTTTGCCTATTCGGCTGGATTACATCAGGCTCCAACCGATGGTCAGGAACATCCCGAATGGCATTTGCACATGCATTTCTATCCTCCACTATTACGCTCGGCTAGCGTTAAAAAATTTATGGTTGGATACGAAATGCTTGCTACACCACAGCGTGATATTACGTCAGAAGGGGCAGCTAGTCGGTTAAAAAACTTATCGCTAATTCATTACAAACAAAGGACAAGATAATTTATAAGGATATGAGTAATACATTTTCATTTCTCGATTACGCAATATTTATACTGTACGGACTAGTAATTATTGGAGTAGGTTTATGAGTGTCGCGCGATAAGAAGGGACATCAAAAGAATGTCGATGATTATTTTTGGCTAGTAAGTCGTTGTCATGGTGAGCTATTGGTGCTTCACTGATTGCTGCAAATATATTGACAGAACAGTTTATTGGCATGTCGGATCAGGTTTTGCTATTGATTTGGCAATAGAATCCTACGAATGGATGGCTACATTAACCTTAATTATTGTAAGAAAGTTTTTTCTGCCAATATTTATAGAAAAAGGATTGTATACTATTTTATATGCCCTTTTTTTAAACCTGATACATTGAATCTATTATTCTTATATAAACTTTTTACATTCCCATATAAATCGAAAACCTGTGCCTGAACTATATTAATTTCATTTGTTACACTTCCAGAGTGTGCTTTTTCACCTGATCGCTAATAGTTGGCTCCACCCATAGCCACAATTTTATATTCCGCCTGTTATCTGTTGGGCTGTGATAATTACCTCCGATAAATTATTTCAGCCCCTAAAAAATAATTTATCCTTTTAAAATTTCATTCCCTATTGTATTGTTTTTACATCTGTGTAGAAACCAATGCTTGATATTTACAAAAGAATTACGCCAATTAAATGTGATTTTTTATTTCTCCATAACTTAACGAATCGCGGTATACGAGATCCGCTTTGTTTATGCTGACACAATTCCTTCCTTTTGTTTTTACCGGAACAAAAATTTAGTGGGAGCGAACTCCCACTAAACAAGATAGATTTCAGTTCAAAACTTTAACAGAAGACTTCTTTCTGCTAGAAATAAGTATAGTGAATTAGCGTAAAATAAAATCACGAAATAATTTGGATCTTAAACAGTATCTCGATTACGCAACGTAATTTTAATTTTCCTTTTTAGAAAAACAATGATGATGCTAATTTTTTAAAGATTGTATTTTAGAAAGTGCTAGTTCTGCAGCTTTAATAATTACCGGCATAGTTGGAGCACTGGTAAGTAAAGGATGAGTTCCTATTTGATATGAAATAAGTTCATAAACAGTAACTTCTTTCTGAATAATGAGACCAATAATATTAATTAATTCACCAGCCGAGTCTCCACCCCAAACTTCTCCACCTAAAATTGAACCATCTGAGGGAGAAACATATAATTTTACTGTTAATGAAGATGAATCTTCTATAGAACTTGGGTGTCGGTCAAAAGCACTGAATTGAGATGTAATAAAATCAATATTAGAAGGAATTGCATTTTTCTCATTTAATCCAGCAGCTGCCATTGCTAAGCCGTTAATTTTAGTAGAAAAAATTCCAATTGTTCCAGCAAAATTATTTTTTATTTTTATACCAAATAAATTATAGCCTAAAATACGTGCTTCGGCTGTGGCAGTTGATGCAAGCATAATATAATCGCATCTTCCTGTTAAGAATCCTAATGTTTGAGAACAATCCCCAACTGCATAAATGTTATCTTCCAATGTACGTCCATAATTATCAACAATAATGGCTCCTGTCTGATTTGTTTGTATGCCTGATTTTATTGCCAATTCAACATTTGGTTTATATCCAACAGCAAAAATTACAGCATCTGCCTTAATTTCATCATTATTATTTAATCGAATTCTATCGACAAGTCCATTCTTGCCTAATACTTCCTTAACTAATTTTGATGTATATACATTTACATTTGATTTTTTAAGTTCTTCAGTTGCTATTTCACTTAACGTGTGAGAAAAAGCTTTTGAAAAACATAGATCTTCACTTTCAATTAAACTTATGTTTTTGTCTGTATTCATAGCTAATTGTTCTGCCATTTCAGCACCTATAAATCCCCCTCCAACAACTATAATATTTTTTTTATCTTTTAATTCTTCAAATAAATTATTGATATACTCATAGCTTTTTTTAATGTAAAATACATTTTTTAGGTCATATCCAGGCACAAAACTAGCAATAACTGCTTTTGAACCAGTTGCAAAGACGAGTTTTTTAAAAGAAAATTGTTCGCCGGATTGTACTTCTACTATTTTGTTTTTGATGTTAACATCAACAACAGAATTGGTGATTACTTCTCCACCTAAATCAATGAATGCTTTTGGCCCCATTATATTTTTTTCTACAGAATTGAGATTGCTAAAAATATATGGAATACCACAGGGCACTAAGCCTTTTTCTTCTTCACGAACTAATAAAACTGATTTGTTGGGATTTTGTTTTTTAATTGTTGCTCCTGTTATAATACCTGCAGGACCGGCTCCAATAATTATTACATCAAATTGTTTCATTTTTATCTTTTTTAGTATTTAGAATTGTGAATTATATGAATTTATTTTTTATGCTAAGTGATATTTGTTTCTCTAAAAACGAATTGGACTACTGATTTAAAATTCAAATATAGCAATTTTAAGGGTGCGTAAAAATTTAAAATACCGTTAGCCCGATCTTTTAAAAAAACTGATCTATTTCAATAACTGCCAACGATTTGTCGTCACGTATCGCCACAAGTTTAGGCTATATCCCACTTATTATCATCTGTTGGGCTGTTAATGCTACCTCGGTTAAATTATTTCAGCTTATTAAAAAACACTTTATCCCTTTAAAATTTCATTTCCTATTGTATTGTTTATTTCAATATCTGCTTGTGGGTGAAGTTCTCCGATAGGCTAATGGCCTAGCGATTGTTTACTCGATTATATGGCGTTATTCATTCTATCATAATGTGAAGAAACATATGATATTCCTTTAGTGTGTTACTAATAGTTTTAGGATTAAAAAGGGCAAACATGCTTTATAAACAATCTTAATCTCTTCCTATTTATATATCATTTCTTTGAGATTATATGAAATAACAACATGAGACTATTCACGTTTTTAGATATAAGCTTTTTACTGGCATTTACATGAATCAGAAACATTATTCACTTTAACCAATAAGATTTTTTCACCTTCCCAAAAATGTGTGTCATATATAAGGGTGTCATTAGAAAGTTTGTCAATGGTAAGTGTTGTTATACTTGGAGAATCTTTAATACAATAATTTTCCCGATTAATTATTATATCATTATCAGTAATATTAAAATTTCCAACATGTGGAGTACAGTTCAGATTTTTAGGATAACATTCGATAAATTTACCTGAATTCTGATACCAATCGTCCCATTCACATCCTGTATCATAATCCATCCAATAATGAGGACCTCCTTCTGTTATAAAACGTTTAGTTACTTTCCATTTTCCAACCAATTCAAAAGGAATATTTAATTCCGGATCTTCTTTTTTATCATCTTTATTACATGAAGATATAATGAAAGCAAAGAGTAATATGTAGATTAAATTTTTCATGTGTTTTAATTTTAAAAAGTAACTATTTTAGATGGAATTTATAGAAAATTATTTTATTGCTCAATAGAATCCTGAAAATATAGATTTCTTTTTTTATGCCTGACACATTGAAACGGTTTCTCTTATATGATCTCACTAAATCATCATAAAAATCAAAAACATGAAAATTTCTTTCAGTTTAACTGATAGTAACTTTTATTTTTCAGCTAATTCCTTTATTTGTTCAAGCATTGTCTTTAAAGCTTGTTCTGTATGGCATTGAGCATCTTTATTTGCAAATCCTTTTTGTGTCCAGGTAAACTTAACTTTGTTCTCTTTTATTGTATCGATTTTGTATATAACCAAGGAATAGTTTTCAGGTTTATCTTCAAGTCCTGAAAAACCACTCCAGTAGGAATAGGTTAAAACTTTGTTTTCATCACATTCCATGACTTTTCCTTTATCCTTATATAGTTGGCCGTTATATACGCCTTGGAATATTATTGAACTGCCAATTTCCCAGTCTGTAATAGTTTCGGTACCGAATAAATAAATCTTAATTTTTTCAGGTTCAGTTAAAACTTCCCAAACCTTTTTAGCTAGTGTATTTATTTCTATACTTTGGGTTACAAATAAATTCTCATCCATTATGATTTTCTTTTTTATTAAAGTTTATATTAAGTCCGCCAAACTTCTTGGCAAATAAATTATATAGAATAGCCTCAACAATGCCTGCTAAAAAACCCCCAATTGCAAATATGACAGGCATTCCAATTAATGCACCAAAAGCAAGGAAAGTACCAAAACTTAAACCAGGTGTTTCTGAAGAAGTAATCCACCCAATACTCACCAGTGTGTCAATGATAAGTCCACCAAAGGAATATAGAATTCCAGCGAGTAAACCAAGAAATGAGCTTAGAATTGCTTGAAATATTGCCAAGGCAAAAATTCTTATTCTTTGTAATTTTTCCATACTATATGCTGATTCTATAGTAGTTTATTTAAATACTGCCAATCAGAGTCTTCAGATTATTAATATAACATTTTTAAAAATGTAAAAGAAGGGCTGTATTTTCATTTATAGATATATTTCTGTTTCTTATTTGGGCGACCTCGTTTTAATTGATTCATTAATTCTTTCAGCTACCGCATGATTATGTCCTGTAGCTATACCCGCTCAAGGTAGCTTTGAAGTACATAGAATCGGAATGAAAAATAAATGTATAAAAACAGAGATACTACCTCAGGAAACAAAAAGAAGAGGAGGATGTACCTGCGATAACGCTCTTAAACCCCCGCGCAGGCTAGGCAAAAACCCGCAGCGCAGGTAATTTTGCCGCAGCGTTCCAAATTTAGGCACAGCGCGCTATAAAAGTCCGCAGAATTGTGAGAAAATGCCGCAGCGTACCCAAAATAGCCGCAGCGTGCCAAAAAATCGCGCAGCGCACTATGATTTTACCGCAGCGGG